>Ga0226835_1000226_pt1 | contig 89012 bp, 69 predicted proteins | sample LAC_MetaG_1_FD_163627 | JGI IMG/M metagenome (GOLD analysis project Ga0226835, IMG submission 163627) | Anaerobic ammonium oxidizing microbial communities from anammox membrane bioreactor (MBR) in UC Berkley, California, United States -... | ecosystem: Engineered > Bioreactor > Anaerobic >... | reverse complement strand
CATGGTTGGTTGCGAGTTTCATGCCGGGGGGTACGTCGCATAACCGCCTCCAATATGTTGTGATGGTGGTCAATCTAGACGGTCATTGGACGGCAGTCAAGGGCAGGCCCGTGATCCAGGTCACCAACTGGGCGGCAAGGGAAGGGAGAGGACGAGGCGCAGAAGAGAGGACGAAGGGGGCAGAGAAAAAGAGAGATCAAGGAAGCGATGAAGATGCCAGCGTGGCAAAGGGCAGGCAAGAGGACGCACAGGCTCCCGCCTGGCGCGGGTGAGCAAGAGCGGGCGAAGGCGAGCAGGCCCGCTGTCCGTGACCGTGCCCGTGACCGTGTCGGTGACTGTGACCGTGACCGAGCCTGGGTGCGCGGGCCTCTGGCCCGCACCGAGGGAGCGCGGGCCCAATGCTCGGTACCAGGTACCGCTATTCGTAGCGATTTCGAGATAGGCATGGCAGTGCCCGTGACCGTGTCGGTGACCGTGACCGTGGCCGTGGCCCTGGGTGCGCGGGCCTCCGGCCCGCTCTCAGGGTGGGTGCGATTTGCCTCGGCCGGCCCGGTGTCCGTGCCCGTGTCCCTGTCCGTGTCGGTGTCTGTGCCCGGTAACCGTGTCAGCGGGGGTGGGTCATCCGCCCCAGCATGGCCCGCACCTCGTCGAGCTGCGCCAGCAGCCGGGCCGCGGCGGGGCGGTCGATGGCACCGGCGTCGGCGAGGAGGGTGAGGTGCACCTCAAGCTCCCGGGCCGAGCCGTAGGCCACCCGCCAGTGGTACAGGCGGTCCTGACCCGAGCGGCCCTGACCCTCGGCGACGTTGGCGGGCACCGACGCTGCAGCGCGGATCACCTGCTCGGCGATGGGCCTGAAGGGGGGCTTGACCGAGGCGGCAAGTGTGAGGGCCCCGGCGGCGGCCTCGAGGGCCCGGGCCTGGGCAGGTGGGAGAGGGCGAGGGGGTGTGGCTGGCACGGTTTCCTCCCGTTCGTTCATGAACCCCCACCAGCCGCCGGGGAGGCCGGGGTCAAGGGGCGCCGCAGGCGACCGCCCGCAGGGCGGCACCAGCCCTTGACGCCGGCCGACCCGGCGGCTATCGGCATCCCGAGAGAACGAACGGGAGGAAACCGGGCCGCGCACCGCGGCATCGCCAGCGCCCAGGGCCAGTGCCCGCGCCGCCGCTGTCGCCCGTGTCCGTGTCCGTGCCCGGGTCGGTGCCCGGGTCGGTGCCCGGGTCGGTGACCGTGACCGAGCCTGGGTGCGCGGGCCTCTGGCCCGCACGGCCGGGCACAGCCGGCCCAGTGACGGTGCCCGTGTGCGAGTCCGTGTCCGAGTCCGTGTCCGAGTCCGTGACCGTGTCAGGGACAGTGCCGGTGCCGGTGTGCCCGTGCGAGCGTGCGGTTCGCGCGCAAACTGCGGGCCGCCCGGCTCGGGGCGGCCCTGCGATGCGTCACCCGTGGTGGCCTGGCGCGCTCACTCTGCCGATTCGGCTGGTGCGGCGGCCGGCTTCTTGGGCTTGGGTGCGGGCGCTGCCGCCTTCTTCATCTTTTCGATGGCCTTGGAGAGCTCCTCGACGCGCTTGGTCAGGGCCGCGATCTCCTTGCGGGTGGGTACGCCCAGCTTGGCCAGCGCGGCGCTCACCTGCTCGTCCACGCCCTCCTGCAGACGGCCCAGCATCACCCCCACGCCGGCCTTGGCGTCCTGCAGCTTGCCCTTCACCTTGTCCACCTGCCCCTTGCTGCGGTCCTCGATCTCCATGCCCTTGGCCACGAGGGTCTGAAACAGGGTCTTGCCCTCTTCCCCCGCCACCGCCAGGGCGCCCATCCCGGCGAGCCAGATCTTGTGCGCCGACTCCCTGAGTTCCTCCTGCATATCCCTGGACTTTTTCATCTCTCACCTCCGTCGTCAAAGTTCGCTGAGCGGTTCAGTGCTGCCGGCCCGCCGAACCCACGCTGGCTCGAGCGCGCCGGGGTTTTCCAACGATCCTCCCTGCTACGACTCCGCCCCGGAGGGCTTGACCGACTTCCTCGCCGCCCTGGCCGTCGTCGGTCGCCGTCGGGGGGTGTCCGAGAGATCGCGCGCGCTTTCGATCTCCTGCAGAGAGCTTTCCAGTTCCGCCAGCCGCCGCCGCAGCTGGTCCATCTCCTCGCGAGCTTGCCGGATGGGCGCCAGGCGATCCACCGAGGCGCGCACCACCCGATCCACCCCCGTTTGCAGCCGCCCCACCCCCTCGCTCACGGCGTGCTGGCCGAAGCGGATGATCTCGTGCAGCACGCTTTCTGGCAGCGCCGAGCGCCCCCGCCGGCCCTCCTCCGAGATGATCTGGGTGAGCGTCTGGGCGGTGACATCCTCGCCTGTGGTGTTGTCCACCACCTTGAGCTCCTGGCCCTGGCGGATCCACACCGCCAGCTCCTCCAGATGGACGTAACGGCTTTCTTCGGTGTCGTACAACTTGCGGCTGCCGTATCTCTTGATCAGTCGGATCATGGTGTCCGCCTCCCCGCGCCTCCTGCCGCGTTGCGGCATTCGACGATCAATAATATACCGCATTGCGGCAAAGTTGTCAACCCCTCTTTGCCGCATCGCGTCAACGTGATCTCCTGCGTTGCCCCGAGCCCTTGTTGACGACGGCCATCGATCTCGATCCGGCCCTCTCGCCTCCCTCAGCCACGGCGACCTCACCCCGCCGCTGTGCTGGTAGCATGTGCGGCCGTGGCGAGCTCGAAGGAGAACCGGGGAGCGGGCGACTGGTTTGCCACAGCTACCCTGGGACGGGTGCTCGGGCTGCTCACCCGCCGGGACGCCGAAGACGGTGCGCAGTTGCTGCAGAGGGGCCTGGTGGCGCAGCTCCTGTGGGCCGGTGACGTCCTCGAAGGGGTAACCAGCGACCCCCTCTGCCGCGTGCTCGTGGAGGAGATGGGCGGCCGGCTGACGCACCGTTGCAGTCTCTGCCCCCCTTCCAGTTCCCCGTGTGGCCACGCCGCGGCCGTGCTCCTGAAATGGGTCGAGCTGCGCACCGCCATGCTGCGCATGGGGGTGGGCACCACCTGGCGGGCCCAGGGAGGTCAGAAGTTCTTGCCGCCCAAGAAGGGGACGGTTCCGTACCTGGAGCTGGGGGACCAGCTCGGCGTCACCGAGATCCTGGAAGGGCTGCGCTACCAGTTGCAACTGCAGGGGCCCGGCGGTGCCCGGCTCGTTGCCGCCGGCGAACGCCTGGAGCTGCAGCTCACCACCTCGTCGGGCGCCCGCCGGGTGGTAGGTCTGCCGGTGCGGGTGCTGCCCGACCTGCTGGCCGCGCGGGCCAACCTGCCCCCTTTCACCCTCGAGGGAGAGCTGGCCCAGCTGTCGGTCTCGCCGACGCCGCTGCAGCCGGTCCTGCTGGCCTCTGTCCCGGCCGATGGCACGCTGGTGCTGGAGCCGGTGGGGGAGGGCGCGGGAGGACGGCAGATCCCCCTCCCCGCCGACGCGCCAGCGCCCTCCGGCGGCTGGCTGCGAGAGGGCGACACCTTCTTCCGCCTGCGCCCCCTGCCCGCCGAGGCAGCGGGGGTTTTCTGCCGGGGGCGGCGCACCCTCACCGGCGCGGCGGCGGAGCGCTTCCTCGCCGTGGACCACGTGGCCGCCCTGGGCAAGCCCTGGTACCGACCGGTCGGTACCCTGGCGGCGAGAACGCTGCCCACCCGGGCCACCACCGCTGCCCTGGAGGTGGAGGAGACGGAGGATCGCCGCCTGCGCCTACGTCCGCTGCTGGCGAACGCCGAGCAGAGACTGTCGGTGGCGGAGTCGGCTCGCGTCGTACGCCACCGATTCATCACTGGCGAGGGCGGCGTGCTGCTGGCCCCCGACCTCCAGCCCCTGGAGCGGGCGGGCTTCAAGGCCCGGCGCGGAGTGCTGGAGGGGGACACCCTGGCGCTGCTGCGGGCCGCCGCCGACCTGCGCGTGCCGGTGCGCACCAGCGCTGAGGCTGTGGCCGCCCTGGTGGACGCCGTGCTCACCCCTCCCCCAGAGGCGCCCCTGCCGCCGAGCCTCGCCTCGCACCTTCGCCCCTACCAGCGGCAGGGGTACGCCTGGCTCAGGCGGTTGAGCGAGGCGGGGCTGGGGGGCTTGCTGGCCGACGAGATGGGACTGGGCAAGACCCACCAGGCAATGGCTCTGCTGTGTTCCGTGCACGAACAGTATCCCCAGGCCCGGGCGCTGGTGGTCTGTCCACGCGGCGTCCTGGAGCACTGGCATCACCTGCTGCAGCGTTTCGCCCCTCGGCTGCCAGTGAGCCTCTACCACGGGCCTGACCGCCAGTTGCCGGCCAACGGCGGGGGCGTGGTGCTCACCACCTACGAGGTGGCGGTGCGCTCCCTGGCGCAGCTGGCCGCCGTTCCCTGGCGGCTGGCCATCTTCGACGAGGCGCAGCGCCTCAAGAACGCCGCCACCAAGGGGGCTCGCGCCGTCAAGGCGTTCCCCGCCCGGGTGCGGGTGGCCCTCACCGGCACCCCCATCGAGAACAACCTAGCGGAGCTGTGGTCGGTGATGGACCTGGTCCTCCCCGGGTACCTGGGCAGCCAGCGGGCCTTTGCCGCCACCTACCGCGCTCCCTCCTCCAGCCAGCTGGAGCAGCTGCAGCGGCAGCTGGCGCCCTTCGTCCTGCGCCGGGTCAAGGCCGAGGTGCTCCGCGACCTGCCCCCGAAGAGCGAGGACATCGTCTACTGTCCCCTCACCCCCGAGCAGGGGGTGCTGTACCGCCAGATGCACGACCAGGGGCGCCGCGCCCTCGCCCCCCTGCTCGCCGATCGCCAGCAGGACGTGCCGTATATCCATATCTTTGCCCTGCTCTCCCGGCTCAAGCAGATCTGCGATCACCCCGCCCTGGTGGAGCCCTCCTGGGGTGGGGCGGCGCCCGGCAAGTACGAGGTGCTGGACGAGGCGCTGGACGAAGCGCTGGAGGCCGGCCGCCGGGTGGTGGTGTTTTCCCAGTACGTGGCCATGATCGACCTGCTGTCCCGGCACCTCGCCCGGCGGCGCCTGCCCCACCTCACCATGACCGGGCAGACGCGGCAGCGGGCTGCCGTGGTGGAGCGCTTCAACCGGGGCGGGGAGGAGAGGATCCTCCTCGCCAGCCTGCTGGCCAGCGGGGTGGGCATCGACCTCACCGCCGCCTCGGTGGTCATCCACTACGACCGCTGGTGGAACCCGGCGCGGGAGGACCAGGCCTCCGACCGCGTGCACCGCATCGGCCAGCTCAACCCCGTGCGGGTCGTCAAGCTGGTCACCGTGAACACCATCGAGGAGCGCATCGAGGCCCTCCTGGAGAGCAAGCGCTCCCTGGCCCGGGAGGTGGTGGCCCCCACCGCCGACGTACTGGGCAAGCTCACCCGCGAGGAGCTGGCGGAGCTGCTGGAGGTCTCCCTGGCCCCCGCCGCGGTCAGCGGACTTTCCCCCACCCCACCCTCGCCTCCCCGACCGCTCCGGCGTGGTCGCCGCCCCCGGCGCTGACCCTCAGCCCGAAAACCGCGGTTGGGTTCGGACGAGAGGCCGGAGACGCTGATGATGGCGGGCGCACCCAGGGGCGAGGGCGCGAGCCGTACGCTTGAGCGTACGGCGCAGCGCCCGACTCGCCGAGTACGCCCGCCAGCGCGGCGAAATCCGGCCTCGCAGGAGAAGCCAACCGCGGTTTTCGGGCTCAGGGTCGCTCGACGCGCCGGCCGACCGGGCGCGACACCAGCACCTCCACCGGGCGCACCGCGCGCCGCTCCTTGGTCCCCACCTGAACCGTGGCGATCGCCGCATGCACACCCACCGGCGCAGTCGATCCATCCCACACGAACGTTACGGTTTCCTCCCCGCCCGCGGCAATGGTGCGAGCTACCGCCTCGGGCGCCACCCACACGCGCCCGGTGTCGCCGACGATCTGCAGTTCGAACCTGGCCTCCACCGGTGCGGTACCGTAGTTGCTGTAGGTGATCGAGAACTCCCCGGCGCTCCCCGGAAAGACCCTGTTCGGCGTGGAATACCTACTGATTTCCCCCTCCAGGACATCCACCACGCTCGCCCCTTCACCTAGCACCGAGGTGCCCCGCATCACGTGCACCAGCGCCGAGTAGCTTCCCTCCTGACTCACCGCCGGACAAGCGGCTTCGACGGTGACGCCACGGCCGGCGGCAACTTCGAACGGCCCATCAGTGCCGCTGGCGACCTCGTCGCCCTCGGCGTCCAGGAGCCGACACGAAGTGGTGAACGATGAAGTGGCACTGCCCACGTTGCTAGCCTCCACGAACACGCGAGGCGAAACCCCGGGGAGGAAGGTGCGCGTCGCCGGCCCCATGCCGGTCACGACGAGCGATTCGGGAGTGGTGTAGGTGATGCGAACGGCCACGCGGCGGTACAGCATGGCCCGACCGCTGGCCGCATTGAACTCGACCGGAATCACGGTGATCCCTACCAGCTGATGACTGGCATCGACGGCGAACGCCTCCCACGCCGCTGCCTGCACGGGCACAACCCCGAGAGAGGCGGGAGCCGGGGCCCAGGTCGCCGGTTTTCCCCCACCCAGCAGCTCCACGCCGGGCGTGTATACCGGAATGCGGAGATTCCCCAGATCGAGAGGATTCTCTCGGCTGGCGCTGACGCCAGTGACGGTGGCACCCGGCGGCAAGCGGTACTGGATCTGACGTGAGGGCAGCATCGCCCCGGCCGCCATGCTCTGCTCGAAACCGTTGATTTCGACGAGATCGAAACCGCTCGCCGTGGTCCGGTCTATGGCGTAGTTGCCGGCGTCGATCACCAACGTGGTCTCATACGACGAGGGAGCCAGAGCGCGAGGCGCCGGGAACGCCGAGGCCACGACCCGCCCTTCCACCGCCATCGAGCTTGCCGAAGACGAGCCGGGGCGAGGGATGGTCAGCCATGGCACCGCGAACAGGGTCGTCTCCTGCACCGCTGTCCTGTCCCGGCAGTCCCACCCCCAGGCGGCGTAGTAGTCGCTCTTGGCGTTGCGCAGCGCTCGCCCCACCGATCGTGGCACACCGCTGTCGGGCATGGTCCGCCGCCAGAACATGTTGATGAGCTTTTCCGTGTAGGCCTCGGAACCGGACGGGTAGCTCCAGGAGATGCCGCCGTTGCCCAGATACCCGGAGGCCCCCTCGCGGGCAAAGTAATCGCCCATGCTGTTGGAGACCAGGGTCATGCCCGACCGGCACCCCTCGATACCCACGAACGGGTGCTGGATGCGGGCGAGGTCTTCGTCGATGGCCTCCGCCATCTCGCAGCCATCCAACCCACCTTTGGTGGGTTTCGGAGGGGTGCCGATACCCCAGGGATTGGAATGGTCCGAAAACGCGAAGAGGCCGAACTGCACGGACAGGGCTCCGAGGAGATCATCCCCCGTCCAGTCGTCGTTATCCACCATGGTGGATGACGCCGAAAACCCCCATGTCCGCACGTGGTCGATGACCCCCTCACTGCCCCAGAAGTCGAGGTCACCGTTGTCGCAACTGGCCAGTACCGCCCGCGCGGGCGAGCCGAGGCTGATCCCCGCAATCCCCGATTCGAAGAGGCGCTGCACGTCGGCGGCAGAATCGCCGATGATGCGGCCGAGGTCGACTTCCACCTTGCCCTTGTGCCACTTGGTCGGTATCGGCAAAGTGATTGTCGGTGAGGATGTAGTCGTTGTTGACCACCGGTCCCAGGACAGGGTCGGTCGATGAACTCTCGCTCTCCCTGCCCTCGCACGGACACTTGCGGCGAAACAGGGGGATGACGTCATCGTCGCCGAGGATGACCACCTGCTCATCGCCGCCTGAGTCTTCCAGCCAGTCCTCGAGGAGCTCGTCGATCCGCCGGGTGACGACGTTGGCCGTGTCCTCGCTGGCGGGATCCCAGGTGAGGTTGCACCAGCCTCGCGCCTCGGCAGAGTAGTCGTCGACGAAGTAGACCGCGGCGCGCCGGGAGCCGGCCGGCCCGCGAGGTGCCCCCTGCGCCGCCTGGGTCACCGAGGCGAGGAGGTTGGCCGCCTCCTGGCGGTCGTAGTTGGTATAGAGGTGATGTCGGCTGGTGATCATCACCACCGGCAGGGTGTTGACGACATAAATCAACGGCCCGTGCCCGCGGGCGATCACCTCGCCATCGCTGGCCAGCCGGAGCTCGGCCGAGGGCTGGATGTGACCGAGGGGATCATCGGGATCGATGCGGAAGCGGAACACCGCCTGGCGGCGTTTGGTTGCCTCCTCGCCGGCCAGCGTCATGAAGGTGCGGTAGTGGCCGGCGTCCACGCGGACCACCGCCGCCGCGCTGCCCGGGCAGCTGGTACAGTCTCGATGCTGCACCGACACCGGAAACCCGAAGCGATCGCCGGGGATGCGCACGGAGGCGTACACGCCGAGGTACTCCGAGGTGTCGGCGGTGGCCTCTACCACCACCTCCACGTAGGTGCGGTCCGTGGGCCCATCCGCGTCTGGCCGCAGCTTGTACACATCGGGGGCGCCCACCCAGCCCTCGTCCAACCACACGTTGGCCTGGAGGTTGAGCGGCGAGACGCTGACGGACAACGTGTAGGGGTGGGCGGGCGAGCCCAGCCCGTTGGGATTGACCTCGAGGAAGTAGGTCCCGTTCTCGGCGACGTTGTGGGCAATGCGACGCAACGACCATTCCCAGCCCCAGCCCCGCTGTGCGACGAGCCGTCGCCGCCCGTCGTACAGCCGCAGCTGGTACCCCTGGGTGACTTCCAGCTCGGCAACGATGATGTCGCCGGCCTTGGCGGTGAAGGAGTAGAAATCGACGTCGTTGGAGTGGCAGATGCGCCCAACGTAGTCGAGGCGGATATCAATGGGGTAGGCGTGGTCGAAGTCGTTGTTGGGCTCGAGGTGGTCCCAGCAGTTGGTGAATTCCGAGGTGTTGCCGCGCGCGTCGGTGGCGGTGGCGGTGTAGTCACGGATCCACGAGGTGCTGCTCCACGACCAAGCGCCGTGGGCATCGGCGGTGACCTCCCCGAGGTAGTAACCGCCGCCTACAACAGTGGCGAACACGTCGATACGACAGGCCGGACACGCAGCGCCACGAACCTCGCCACCAGGTCCGCTGGCGATGATGGGTGGGGGAATCCTTTCGTTGGCGGTGTCGACACCCCCACCGAGGTCGACGCCCTTCTCGGTATTTTCGCTGATGTTATTATGGGTAATCGTGTTACGGGTTGTGAGGCTGCCCAAGAGGGAGACTCCGTGGGCTCCATTGCCGCGGATCTCGTTGGCCGGCCCCACCCTGTTCAGGGAGGCTCCGCCCTCGATACGGACTCCATTGGAGGAGTTTCCCAGAAGCCTGTTCCCGCTGACCCCGATCTGGTTGCCAGCCACCACGTTAGAATCGCCGCCGTTGATGTTGACGCCGGAATCGCCATTTCCGGCAATGAGGTTTCCTTCCCCGGCTGCCTCCCCGCCAATGCGGTTGTGGCTGGCCCCGGATATCCTCACCCCATCATTCGTGTTCGGGAGCGCCGCCGTGCCATCGGCTCGCACGCCGATCCGGTTTCCCAAGACGGAGGTGTACGCCACCTGCGAGCCCCTCAGGTATATGCCATAGAAGCCGCTGCCCGACACGAGATTACCCTCGCCTGCATCCGCACCACCAATGCGGTTGTAGTCCGCATTTCCGGTGACGTAAATGCCGTACCTGGAGTTGCCGAAGTCGATCGCACCCGAGCGGTCGGCTCCGATGATGTTGCCGCGGACCTGCGCCAGTGAAGTGCCGTCGAGGTGTACGCCGTACTGCCGGTTGGCCGAGATCAGGTTGCCCTCGCCGGGCCGAGGACCTCCGATGCGCTGAGAATGCCCACCCACCAGTACGATGCCGTCGGTGTTGCTGGAGGAGCTCGCGCCGTCTGGCCCCATGCCGAGGTAGCAGCCAAGGACTTCAAGCCGGGCGGTACGGTCAGCATGGATGCCAGCCCCGCCCCAGAGGACGATCGCCAGCCCCTTGACGCTCGACCCGGAGGCTCGGCTGAAACTCAGTCCGTTGGCGACTCTGCCCGCCCGAGAGCCACTGAGCACCACTTCGGGGCCCTGGGGATTGGTGTCGCCGCGCGCCGCGGTCTGCGTGCTGCCGTCGATCGCCACGGTGCCAGCGATGGTCGGCAATGGTGTTTCCGGACTGATCCACCAGGCACCGGAACGGAACCCCGGGTCGCTGTCGGGGATGTTGAACGCGATACGACTGGACGGAGAAGGAGTCGGCGTGGGGACCGGGGTGGGAGCCGGGGCAGCCCCCGGCGACGCGCTGGCTGCCGCGGTCCAGGCGTTGGCGGCGTTGATCGCCTCGCGCAGCGAGCAGTGGCCGAGGGTGCACGCGCCATCGTCGGTGTCGTCCGTGGTGGTGACCACGAAAGCCACTTCAGCGGCGGGAATGACGTGAACCACCAGGTGGTAGGGCTGGCTGGTACTGAAGCCTCCACTCGCCGAAACCACCCGCACTCGATACTCGCCGGAGTAATCGCGGGCCCGGAACTGGATACTCTCGGCAGCCGTGCCGGAGTTGCGCGAGGAGGCAATCGGGGTGCTGCTGGAGTAAGGGGCGTAGAGATCGAGGTCGTAGTCGAATGGGAGCTCGTCGAGGGTCACGCGGATCTCGTCGTTGAGTGCCACATAGAAGCGGAAATAGTCCTGATCGCCGGGGGAGCAGATGAAGGCGCGGTAGCCGGCCGGGTCGAGGGGCGCGAGTTGCGCTGCGGTGGCGAAGGTGTCGTTGGGCTCCCAGGCATCCGGGCAGCCCGGGCCCTGGGTCGGGGTGGGCGTGGGGGTCCTTGTGGGCGTCCGAGTGGGGGTCCACGTCGGCACAGGTGTGACCGTTGGCGTTCCGGTCGGGGTACGCGATGGGGTTGCAGTTGGCGTCGGTGTCCGGGTGGGCGAGGGCGTGGGGGTGAAGATCGCGGTGGGGGTTCGCGTCGGGGTGGGTGAGGGCGTCGCACCCGCGGTCGGCGTCCGCGTGGGAGTGCGAGTTGGAGTTGCAGTGGCGGTCGGCGTGCGCGAGGGAGTTGCGGTGGCTGTGGGCGGCGCGGTGGGCGTGCGAGTCGGAGTCCGGGTGGGCGTGGCGGTCCTCGTGGGCGTTCGCGTCGGGGTGGGGGTTGGGGTCGGCGCCAGGTAGGTGACGACCAGTTGAGGTGCAGCACTCCCCTCACGGCTGGAGAACTGGCGTAGCCACAGGCTGCCGGTCACCGGCCCAGTGATGCCCAGGCCATAGTTGGGATGCGTCCCGTTCAACCAGGAGGTCACCAGCGAGGTGGCGTCCCAGCTCTTCCAACCCGCGCCGGTGCCGACCGCCGCCGACCCCACCAGGTACTGGGTCGGACGGTTGTTGAAGGTCACCCCGTACTCGGTCCAGCTCGCCCCTGCCCTGCCCAGGTTCAGCGTCACAGAGCTCAGGCCGCTGCCAGACACCTGGTAAAAGCGAGCCGTAGCGCTCTGTACGGTGGCACCGGCGGGGATCGAGGACAGGTTGAAGCGCGCCAGGACTTGCTGGAGATTGTTGAACTCGCCATACAACGAGGCGAAAAGCTGCTGGGCCCCGCCGTAGTTGTTGTTGGGCATGCCGTTGTCCACATAGGCGTCGGCAACAGCCTCGAGGGTCACCGTGATCGGCGTGGCAGAAGGAGCCTGAATCACGGGATCGGGCGCCGGCACCCGCACTCCCGAGGCAGCACCGCCGACCGCCACCAGAGTGAGGATTCCCGTCACCACTCCCAGCCACGCCACAGCCGCGACGAACCGCCTGCCAAGGTCTCCCATCATCGCCTCCCGACAGCACCGAGCCACTGGCAATGAACATCGCTGCCAACGCCACCAAAGGGAATGTCTGAATGCGACGTGAAGCTATCTCGGAGCGACAACCAGAGCGCGAAGACGTCTCCAGAGGAATTCGGGCGCTCTGGCGGTACTCGGTGACGCCATGCCCTTTCCCGAGTTTCCTCCCTCGCTGGTCCGGTCCCACCCGGTGGGCAACTTGACACTGGGCGAGATATCAGCTAGATTGAAAATCCTATGAAAAAGGATTTGTTACCGACAAATCCTTACTGTACCGCAGCGAGCCTGCGCGAGGTCGGCCTGCGCGCCACCAGCCCACGGCTGGCCATTCTCGAGCTGCTCCGCCATGACACCTCCCACCCCACCGCCGAGCAGGTCTACCAGCGCCTCCGCCCCACCCATCCGGGGCTGTCCCTCTCCACCGTGTACAACACTCTCGAGGCCTTCAGCCGTCGTGGTTTGTGCCGGCGCATGCCTCCGGTGGGCGGCAGCCAGCGCTACGATGGCACCGTCGAGCCCCACCACCACGCCCTGTGTATCCGCTGCGGGTTCATCTATGATCTGGCCCCGGAGGTGTACCAGCCGTTTCCGCCGCCCTCGCAGCTCGAACCCGGTCTGAAGGTCCGCGGCGTGCAGATCATCTTTGAGGTCATCTGTGCCAACTGTCGGCCGCCCGCCGACGGTGAGGAGAAGGCGGCGAGCCATACCGATTCCCCCGTGGATTCCCACACACGACAAGGAGGTGTGATATGCCCGAGCTGAAAGGCAGCAAGACCCAGGAGAACCTGAAGTACGCATTTGCCGGCGAGTCCCAGGCCAACCGCCGCTACCTGTACTTCGCCAAGGCCGCCGACATCGAGGGGTACCCCGAGGTGGCCGGCCTGTTCCGCGACACGGCCGAGGGCGAGACGGGCCATGCCCACGGCCATCTCGACTATCTCAAGAAGGTCGGCGATCCCGCCACTGACCTGCCCATCGGCGACGTCCAGGAAATGCTGGCCGCTGCCGTGGCGGGGGAAACCCACGAGTACACCGACATGTACCCCTCCATGGCCAAGACGGCGCGGGAGGAGGGCTTCCCGGAAATCGCCGACTGGTTCGAGACCCTCGCCAAGGCGGAGCGCTCCCACGCCGGCAAGTTCCAGAAGGCGCTGGAAAACCTGTGAACAACCCGGCCGGGGCTGCCGCCCGCCGCCCCGGCCCCCACCCTCCCCCGCCCCCGAAGGAGAGCTCGGATGAGCGACCCGAAGTCCCACGACGCGCCCCTGGCGGTGCAGCCCACCGACGGGTTGACCTACAACCCCAACCTGCCCCTCTACTGGGACGAGGGGGCGCTGCAGAGGGAGCTGGACCGCAGCTTCGAGCTGTGCCACTCCTGCCGCATGTGCTTCAAGTACTGCCACTCCTTCCCCACCCTGTTCGCGGCGGTGGACCGCCACGGGGACGTGCGCGCCCTGCCCGCCGCGGTGGCCCGCCAGGTGGTGGACGAGTGCTGCCAGTGCAAGCTGTGCTACACCCAGTGCCCCTACACCGAGAAGGAGGGGCACGAGTTCCGCCTGGACTTCCCGCGCCTGCTGCAGCGGGCCCGGGCGGTGTGGCGCCGGCGGGAGGGGATCCCCTGGCGGGACCGCCTGCTGGCCGACCCCGACCGCCTGGGCAGGGTGGGGTGCAGCACCGCCCGCCTGGCCAACTGGGTCCACCGGCTGCGGCCCGCCCGGCTGGCCATGGAAGCGGTGGCCGGGATCCACCGGGACAAGCTGCTGCCCACCTTTGCCGCCACCACCTTTGCCGAGCACGTTCGCCGCCTCACCGGGGGGGCCGGGGAAACCCCCGATGGGGAGCACAGGGTGGTCCTCTTCGCCACCTGCTTCGTCACCTACAACAACCCCGCCGTCGGTGAGGCGGCGCTGGAGGTGCTGCGCCACAACCGCTGCCGGGTCGCCTGCCCCGAGGTGAGCTGCTGCGGCATGCCGGCCCTGGACGCCGGCGACGTGGCCCTGGCCCAGGCCAAGGCCCGCCGCAACGTGCGCGCGCTGCTGCCATGGGTGCGGGCGGGGTACCGCATCGCCGTGGTCAACCCCACCTGCTCCCTGATGATGCGGGAGGAGTACCCCCTCCTCCTGGACGACCCCGCCGACCCCGAGCTGGCCGCCACCGCCCGGGAGGTGGCGCAGGCGGTGCGGGACCTCTCGGAGTACCTGTGGGAGCTCCGGCAGGCGGGCCTGTTCGCCGAGGACTTCAAGAGCACGCCGGGTGGCGCCGTCGCCTACCACGCCCCCTGCCACCTGCGCATGCAGAACATCGGCTTTCGCGGGCGCGACCTGCTGCGCCGCATCCCCGCCGTCAAGCCGCGGGCGGTCACCGAGTGCTGCGGCCACGACGGCACCTGGGCCATGAAGAAGGAGTACTTTCCCCTTTCCCTCAAGCAGGGGGAAAAGGCCTTCGACGGCATGCGCGAGGCCGGGGCCCAGGTGTGGGTCAGCGACTGCCCCCTGGCGGCCATCCAGTTCCGCCAGGTGTGCGGAGTGGAGGTGCTCCACCCGGTGGAGGTGCTGGCCCGCGCCTACCGGAGCGACGGCTTCCCCACCCCCGTCCACCCCCCCGGCGAGACCCGCTGAAACCCATAGAAGGAGAGAGCATGGAGCCGATCCGCCGCGAGGATATCCTGCCCGCCCCGGAGTACGAGAGACAGCGCCCCGAGCTGCGCCGCCGCATCATGGCCCTGAAGGCCCGGCGCCGCCTCCCCCTGGGGGAGCACGCCACGGTGCACTTCGAGAACCGCGACACCATGTGGTACCAGGTGCACGAGATGCTGCGGGCGGAGGGGAGCTGGAGCCGGCCCGGGGCCATCGAGGCGGAGCTCGCCGCCTACAACCCCCTCGTCCCGGCGGGCCGGGAGCTGTCCGCCACCCTGATGATCGAGTACGAGGACCCCACCGAGCGGGCGGCCAGGCTGGCCGAGCTGGTGGGCATCGAGGGGTGCCTGCGGATGCACATCGGCGACACCCCGCCCGTGGAGGCCGTCTTCGACACGGCGCAGGTCTCCCCCACCCGCATCTCCTCGGTGCAGTACGTGAAGTTTCCCTTGAACGCGGAACAGGCGGAGCTACTGCGCCGGGAGGGGACGGTGGTGCGGGTGGTGCTGGACCACCCCGCCCTGCGGGCGCAGGCGGTGGTGGGGGAGGAGACCCGGCGGGAGCTGGCCGGCGACCTCGAGTGACGCGGGGGGCGGGTGGGCCCGCTCCCCCGCAAACCGTCTTATCGTGACAGGCGGCAGCGGGCGCTGCCCCCCTACCCGCGCCGCCCCAGCAGCACCCCCGCCACCAGGGCCAGCAGCGCCGCCAGCACCACCAGGCCGGGCAGGCCCAGGGCGGGAATGGCCTCGGGCCGCTCCGCCTCCCCGGCCACGCTCACCGTCACCGTGGCGGCGTTGGAGGGGATGGCGAAGCTGTCGCTGTAGCTGCCCTCGCTGGTGGGGGCGAAGCGCACCTCGAGCGTGCAGCTGGCGCCCGGCGCCAGGGTCTGACCCGAGCAGCCGTCGGCAGCCACGCTGAAGGGCGCCGCCAGGGGGTTGCCCGACCCCACGGTGCCCACCACCAGGGGCGCCTGCCCGGTGGACGCGACGGTTACGGTCGCCAGGGCGCTCATCCCGGCCCTGATGAGACCAAAGCTCACCGAGGTCGGGTTGACGGTCATGCCCGCCGTGAGCTGGCCCGAGGGCGCCCCCAGGGAGGCCACCACCCCGTTGCTGGCGAGGTCGTGGTCCCCCCTGGCGCCGTCCTTGAAGACCAGGCGCACCAGCACGTGGCCCGAGCCGGGGAGAATCTCCGCCCCGGGCAGGCCCAGGTGGTAGCGGGGGAAGTTGTACCAGTTGGGGTTGCCGTCCTCCGGCGTGGGCCCGTAGTTCCAGTAGGAGGTGAGGCGGGCCGGGGGCAGGAACATCTCCAGCACCACCCACCCCCCGGCGGGCACGCCGTGGATCTGGAAGTTGAAGAAATTGAAGGGAAAGCCCACCTGGGGCGGGGAGTTGCCGGGGGAGGGGTTGCCCACCGCCGCCACCCCGGCCAGCTGCGCCGGGGGCTGCACCGCCAGCGTCACCACGGGGCTGGTCTGCGGTCCGGCGGGGGCGTTGCCGGCATAGGACGGCAGGGACACCACGTGCGCCTGCAGGTAGTCGGGGATCCCGTCGAAGTTGCCGTCGAGGGCGAAGTTCCCCCCGGCCGTCTCCTCGGCGTCGGGGGTGCCGTCCTCGTCGGTGTCGCCGGAGGCGGCCCCGAAAAAGGCCCCCACCGCGTAGTCGGCCGCCATGGTGAGGGTGGCGGGGTTCGACGAGCCCGCCAGCGCCCCGGTCCAGCCCAGAAACACCCAACCGGCCGCCGGGGTAGCGGTGAGGAGCACCGCCGGGGAGCCGGAGAAGGTCTCCGTGCAGTCCGGGGGGCAGGCCAGGCCGGTGCCGGCCACCGTCCCCCCACCGGCGGGGTGCACGGCCACCGCCAGGGTGTTGCCGGGGGCGGAGGAGGTCTCCCCCACCAGGTTGTTGGCGGCGTCGTAGGTGAAGGCCATGACCTTGCCGCCGCCGTAGTCCACCCGCACCACCCGACCCTTGCTGTCGTACTGCACCGTGGTCTGAGCGGAAGCAGCAGCGACCAGCAGCAGATACGCCACCAAGCCGGACAGCACGCGCACGCTCGTTCTCATGGCAGATCCTCCCTTGCACGTCCTCGCTGCACGGGTGCTCGCGTCGTGCATGTCCGCCTCCTCACTTGGGCAGCGCGTTGCGCTTCAACCCCGCGAAGAAGTCCCTCTTGATCTTGTGCAGCCGCTTCTTGAACTCGAACTGGTGATCCTCCGGCGGCGCCCAGGCGGCGATCTGTCCGGGGATGAAATAGTTGGTGACTACCTGGTCGCCGGATTCGTAGCAACCGGTGTTCTCGTTGTAGACGTAGACGAGGCTGGAGGACGCGAAGCGCGCCAGCCGCGCACCCGTTTCGACCAGCAGGAGGCCGGATACCAGCTCACCGGCAAGCCGGGGGAGCGCTGTTGCCGTGGCCCTGCCGGCGATCGTCCGCTCGGCACCGCCCTCGGCGGCCGTGGTGAGCTGTTCGCCGACCCTTGCACCGCGGGTGACGTAGTAGCCATACCTCGGCGCCCCCCCTTTGGGCCACCACTGGCTCCCCATGTTCCTGGCCATCTCTCGCGCCTCGGCGCCGCCGCTTTTCAGATACTTGGGCGCACCCTGCTCGAGCCAGTTGTCGACCGCAGCCACCTGGCGCGAATAGCCCGGCGTCTGGGCCTCGAGATACTGCACCGCCGAGGTGTCAGTAACGTATACCTCTCCCACCTGCGAGGGAAAGCCTGGGCTGGGTACCAGCGCTCCGGGGTCGCGCAAGCTCAGCTTGGTACCTTGCTCGATCCACTTCACATGCGCTTCGAACATGTCGGGTGCCCAGCCAGTCGGCACAGTGGGCGTGGGATATTGCAGGGAACCCGGAAAGATCTGGGCTGGCCAGCCTGGCGGCACCGCCGGCTGCAGCCCCACCGGATCCACGAAGTTGACCGGGTCGCCGTGGCTGTAGGCGTAGAGGTTGGGGGCCAGGCGGACGCCGAGCGGGTCCTCGGTGAGGAAGCGCCGGCTCTCCGGGTCGTACATGCGGACACCGGTGTGCAGCAGGCCGTGGGCGTCGGTCACGACGCCGAAGCTCCCCAGGTAGCCGAGTTCGCTCTGTCCCTGGGCGGCCACGGTACGGCCGTACGGGTCGTAGGCGAAGCGGGCAACGAGCGCCCCGCTGCCGTCGGTCACGGCGACGACGCTGCCCTGGGGATCGGCGTGCAGCACCCGGATCGCGCCCGACGGGTCCAGGGTGTAGAGGATGGCGCCGGCGCCCACGAAGAAGCGGGTGGGCGCGTTGGCGGCATCGAGGGTCGCCCGCAGCTCGTTGCCGTCGCGCAGGTAGCGGGTCTCGGCACCGTCGGTCACGGCGCGCAGGCACGAACCGTTGAAGTCACGCACATAGGTGGTGGCATGGATCCCGTCGGCGACCCCTGACAGGTCGCCCCGGGCGTCGTAGGTGAAGGTCGTAACCTGCGCCCCGCGCCGCCGCTCCACCTGGCGGCCGTTGGCGTCGAAGGTGAAGGTCGCAACGTCGGTTCCGGCGCGCTCGAACACGAGACGGTTGGACGGATCCACGCTGCGCTCGCGGGTGCCGTCCGCGAGGTCGGGGGCGAGGGCGCCGCTGGTCGTCATCGCGGTGATGCGGCCGGCGGCGTCGCGAGTCATGCCGAAGGAGAGCAAGGTCGTGCCACCGGGCCCGAGATGGACCTCCGACGCCAGCCGGCCGGCCGCATCGTAGGTGTACGTCGTGGCGGTGCCGTTGGGGAGGTCGACACGGGCGAGGCGGTCCGCCCCATCGTAGTGGAACGTGGTGACCTTGCCGGTCCAATCGGTGAGCCGCTGCAGGCGGCCGGCGGCGTCGTAAGTGTACGCGAGCACCCGATTGCCCGGATACGTCACGCTGGCCAGGCGCCCGGCAAAGGTGTAGGCGTACTTCACGGTATTGCCCAGGGCATCGGTGCGTTCGACGAGGCGGTAGAGCCTGTCGTAGGTGAACGTCGACACACCGAGCGCCTCGGTGACCGTGACCACGAGCCCCGCGGCGCTGTAGGCGTAGGCGAAGGTGACCTGGCCCCCGCCCGGCAGCGTGATGCGGCTGGGGCGGCCTTCGGCGTTGTACTCGTAGCCCACCTGGTCACCCGCCGGCCGGGTGATGGTGGTCACGCGCCCCAGCGCATCGTAGGCGTACTGCTCGCTCCTGTTGTCCGGCCCGGTGACCGAGGCGAGGCGGCCCACGGTGTCGTAGGCGAAACGCCAGGCGTTGCCGCGGCCGTCCACGAGACGGCTCATGCTGCCGTACACGTCGTACTCGGTGGTGATGCTGTCGCCGTTCGCCGCAGTAACGGCGAGAGGGTCGCCGAGGGCGCTGAGGGTGAGCCGGTCCTTCTCGCCGAGGGGATTGACGACGCTGAGGTTGCGGCTGCCGGTGCCGCGCAAGAGCGTGGTCGCCGCGCCCAACGGGTCGAGCACCTCGGTGGTGCGGCCCTCGGCATCGAACGCCGCCTGCCAGGCGTGCCCGAGGGCGTTGGTCCGCGCGATCTGCCGCCCGTTGGCGTCGTAGCTGAACGTCTCCTCGCTGCCGCTGGGGGAGGTGACCTTCGTGAGGAGGTTGCGGCGGTCGTAGGAAAACGTGGTGGTGATGCCGTCGGGGTCGGTGACCGCCACCAGGTTGGAGTCGACATCGTAGGCAAACGTCGTGACCCCGCCCATGGCGTCGGTATGGGTGCGCACCCGCCCGAGGGCATCGTAGGTGAGAGACTCCGTGGCGTTCATCGGCACGAAGGTGCGGCTCGTGACGTTGTTCTCGGCGTCGTAGGCGAAGGTGACCTGCTGGCCCGCCGGGTTGGTGAGGGCTGTGAGGTTGCCGCCGGCGTCCCAGGTGTACTGGTAGCTCCCCAGCCCGTCGGGCAGCGTGAGCTGGGTGATCCGCCCCGCCCCGTCGTAGGCCATCGTGTGTGCCTTGCCGGCGGGGTCCTCGAAGCGGGTCGGCATGCCCTGGGCGTTGTACTGGTAGCGCCAGTACCGGCCGTTGTGGCTGATGACGGAAAGCTGGTTCTGGGCGTCGTAACCGAAGGCGGCGAGGTGCTTGTCGGGCAGCCACGCCTCGCGCAGGTTGCCGTTGGCGAAGTAGGTGAGGCTGGTGGTGCCGTTGACGGTGGTCATCGTCGCCGGCAGGCCGGCGGTGTAGGTGAGGGTGGTGCTGGCGCCGAGCCGGTCGGTGACGGCGGTGAGGCGACCCTGGGCGTCGCTGGAGAACAGCACCGTCTTGCCCAGCTTGTCGGTGGCGGCGGCGAGGTTGCCGTTGACGTCCCAGCTGAAGGACGCCGTGTGTCCCTCGCCGTCGGTGACGCGGAGGAGCTGGCCGTTGGCGCCGTAGACCTGGGTAATGGCATTCCCGGAGGGTGGGGTCACCACCACCTGCCGCCGCCCGCCGGCGAGCGCCGTGTACGTGAAGGTCGTGACCTGCCCGGCCGCATCGGTCTGGGTGGCCACCCGTCCTTGCGCGTCGTAGGTGGTCGTGAGCACCACCGTCCCTCGCCGGTCGCGCTCGGTGAGCAGCCGGTGCTGGCCATCGTAGGTGAACGCCCAGGAGTGGCCGCGGGCGTCGGTGATGCCGGTGAGGTTGCCGGCGCCGTCGTAGGCGAACTGCACGGTGGGGTTGCCGAGGGGAGTGGCGATGCTGACGATGCGCCCACCGGCCCAGGTGAGGTCGATCTGCCGGCCACCGGCGTCGGTGATGCGGTCGAGCTGGGCGGTGTGGGTCAGGGTGATGCTGTGGTTACGGGGGTTGGTGATCTTCTCCAGGCGCCCCTGGGCGTCGAACAGCCACTGGGTCTGCTCGGGGAAGGTGTAGATCCACCCCGCCGGCGAGCGGTCGGCGAGGGTCCCGGTCGAATAACAGTTGTAGGGGGTGTACGTGGTGCCGCTCTTGTGGAAGAACCGCTGGCTGCCGTCGGGCATGAAGAGGGTGTAGACGCCGCCGCTCTCCGCAAGGCGGACAGCGAAGCTGTGCGTCCAGCCGAAGCCGAGGGGGCTGTCGGTGTCTGCCAGCCCCGAGTTGTAGCTCACGGCAAACGCCAGGTCCATGTCCCCCCGGCCTGGGAAAGCGAACAGCGTGCGGTGGAAGAAGAAGCTGCCGGTGAAAGGGTTGACCGGATCGGCGATGGCGTCGTAGCGGCGGCCGAGGTTATAGAGCTCGACGAGCCGGGGGTCGATCCAGTCGTCGGGCTGCGGGGTGAGCTGGAGGTCAACGGTGACCGTCTCGTTGGCGGCGGGGGAGGCGCTGCCGGGGGGTGAGTCGTTGTATCCCGGGTACTTCCCTACCAGCGTGTAGGTGTAGTCGGGAGCGACGCGGGTGGCGTACAGACCGCTGGGGGAGGTGGGGACGGTCTTGCTCCAGCCGGCGCGGGCGATCTCCACGGTCGCTCCAGAGAGGCCGCGGCCGTCCACTGCGTCGCTGATCGTGCCCTGCAGCGTCGCGCAGTCACCGCGCAGGGTGAGGGTCCTGGTCTTGGTATTGCTCCCCGCAGACGATTGCGCGGTGAGCGTCACCGCGTAGCTGCCGGGATCAGTGAACGTGTGATAGACGACCCCGCCGTCGGCGGCGCCCCCGTCCCCAAAGTCCCAGTGGAAGTCGGTCCCCCCGCAGCTGGTGTTGATGAACATGATCGGGTCACCGGCGCACAGCGGATCGGCGGGCCGGTAGGAGAAATCGGCGACAATCGGATTGCCCACCGCGATCTCGTACCAGGGGGTGTAGAAGGGGCCCTCGTGACTACCGCCGTACCATCTGGCGCGGATGCGCGCCTTCGTGGGGCTCGGGCCCGTGCAGGCGTTGACGCGGTACTCCACCGTGGGGCCGCCGAACCAGCGGTCGGAAAACTCGTGACCGGGGTCGTACGCGCAGCTCAGGCAGTAGAGGGAGAAGCAGCAGCCGTCGGGGGGACTGGGGCAGGCCTGGATCTGGTCGTTGACCAGGCAGGGCTTGCCGCAGAAGCCGCAGTGGTCGAAGTAGCCCCGCACGTACTGGAGCCCCTCGGTCTCGAAGCTGATCCCCTCGCTGCCCCCCACCACCTGGACCCTGACCTTGATCACCTCGCCGTTGACCGCCCCCGCCGGCACCTGCAGCGTGATCGACGTGTCGATCGCCCGGGCCGGGACGGTGGCGACGGCGGAAAGGAGTAGAACCGACACGAGACCGTGGATGGGTCGAAATGTCGTCATGAGCCACCTCCCTTGCGCGCCCCGATACTCCCAGTTGACTGTAGGCGAACACCGTTGAGGCAGCGTTGAAGGCCGCAGTTGCAGTGAGCTAGCATGGTCACGGCCAGGCCAGGGGCACCGTGGATATGCTGCAATCCTACCCAGCGCGCAGCGTGCAAGTTCGTGTGCTTGGTGGATTCTCCGCCCACGGTCCGGGCGGCGTAATCCACCTCGAGTCCGCCAAGACCGAAGCCCTCCTCACCTTCCTGGCGCTGTCGCCCGGCGAGCACCTTCGCACCACCCTCGAGGGGTTGCTGTGGTCCGATTTGCCGGCCGAGCGCGCCGCCCGCAACCTGCGTCATTCCCTGTGGAGCATTCGTCGGGCGTTCGCGTCCTGCGGTGCCGCGGTGATCACCTCCGACCGCCGACACCTGGCCTTTGCGCCGAACCCGGACGTCAGCGTCGACGCGGTCGCCCTCCTGGCCATTCGCGACGCGATCCGGCGTGGTGCCGACCCCTTGTCCGCCTGGAAAGCCGAGCTTCCCTTCGAAGCGTTCCGCGATCTCCTCGCCGGTGTCACCATCCAGGGCGCCCCCATGTTCGAGGAGTGGCTGCTGTGCGAGCGTGAGCGGCTACGGGCGGCAGCGCACGAGGTTCTTTCAGCTCTGGTCGCAGCTCATCGCCAGCGCGGCGAGCTCGACGAGTCGCTGGAGAAGGCGCACCAGCTCGTGGACATCGACCCATGGCGGGAAGACTCCCACCGCGCGGTCATGGAAGTTCTCGCCCTCGCCGGCAATCCCGGAGCTGCGCTGGCACAGTTCGAGGTATGCCGAAAGATCCTCGCGAATGACTTGCAAACCGCCCCCACGATTGAAACCGCGCGACTCGCGGCCAGTCTGCAAGCCGCTATCCGCGCCGGAGAGGCGAGCGACGCACCCTTCGTTCGGCACAATTTGCCCGCGCAGACCACACCGTTTCTCGGGCGGGAGCAGGAGCTCGGCGAGATCGAGCGATTGCTCTCGACTCCCACGTGCCGCCTGATCTGTCTCCTCGGTCCGGGCGGGATTGGCAAGACCCGGCTCGCCATCCAAGTTGGCCTTCGGCAGCTCGTCCCCCTCTCATCGGCCGGTGCCCCTTTTGAAGGCGTGTGGTTCGTTCCACCCCAGGAGAACGGCGACACCGACGACTTGCGAGAGGCCGTGGCGAGGGCGCTCCTCGTTCATATCCCGGCGACGCCCTCCGTTGCCGACGCGGAGCGGAGGCTACTGGACTACTTGCGAGCGCGGCGAGCCCTCCTGATCCTCGACGGCTTCGAGCACCGACTCGGTCAGGCGCACCTGCTCAGAGAAATGCTGGCCGCAGCGCCGCTGCTGTCAATTCTCGTCACCAGCCGGGTACGTCTGCCTCTGGATGGGACCTGGACTCTCGATGTGGGAGGCCTCGCCCTGCCCCCCAAGGGCGGCGGCGGCCTGGAGCGAAGCCCGGCCTACCAGCTGTTCGTACAGACGGCCCGGAGAACTCGCCTCGACTACACCCCGAGTCCACGGGAGGCCAGCGAGATTGCCTCCCTCTGTCGAGCTGTCGAAGGGTTTCCCCTGGCGATCCAGCTGGCGGCGGCCTGGATCGGCTCACTGCCGGTCGCCCAGATTACCTCGGAGGTGCGACGCAACCCGGCCTTCCTCGGCGGACCCAACGAAAGCCTGCGGGCAGTGTTTGCACGGTCCTGGTCAAGGCTCGATGTCGTCGATCAGGTGGTGCTCGCCACTCTTTCGGTGTTTGTCGGCGGGTTCACCCGCAGGGCCGCCGAAACCGTAGCCACCGCCTCTCCACTCACCCTGCGCCGGCTGGTGGACAGCTCCTTCCTGCGCTACGAGACCACGGGACGCTACACCATCCACGAGCTGCTGCGGCACTACGCCCTCGAGGAGCTGCGACGAGACCCGGCGGCGCTGGAGGAGGCGCAGCGCAAGTACGCCGAGTTCTTTGCTCAGTGCCTGAGATCCGTGGGGAATCGTGCCGGAGACGAGGACGAGCGAGCCGGCCTCGACGAAATCGGCGCCGAGCTCGACAACGTGCAGGCGGCGTGGCGCTGGGCGGTGTCAGCAAACCGCTACGACCTCATTGAAGAGTGCCTGGGTGGCCTGATGGCCTACACCGAGTCCCGGGGCTGGACCCTGGGCGCGGAAGCTCTCCTTTCTGCTGCCATCGACCACATTGAGCGGCCCGAACACCCGCTCCTGTGCCAACTTCTTGTTGCCCGCGGCAGTCTCCGCAACCGCAAGGGCGAGTATGCCCGGGCAGAGACCGACCTCCTCCGGGCCCTCGCTCTCGCGGACTCTTCTTGCGAAAGCCGCGGGGCAGCGATGGCCCAGCTGGGGGCATGCGCCTATTACCGAACCCAGTACGGCGAGGCACGCACGAGGCTCGAACAGGCGCTCTCGACGCCGGGTGCCCTGCGGGTTGCGCCCTTCAGTCTGTGCATCCTCGGTCGGGTAGCACTGGAGCAGGGCCAAAATGAAGAGGCGGAGGCTCTGTTTCACCGAGCCGCCTCCCTCGCCCGCGAAGCCGGCGACGCCCGCAGCGAGCGGTGGGCGACCTGCCAGCTCGGCACCATGGCCTATTTTCGAAGCGACCTGGAACGAGCCCAGGAGCTCTTCGAAGAGGCCCTCGGCCGCGCACGTCGAGCCGGGGACAATGTGGTGGCCAAGGACGCGGTCATTGGCCTGGGCTATTGCCACGAGGAGCGCGCCGCCTTCGCCGAAGCCCGTCAATGCTATGGGGAGGCACTTGCGATCAGCCGCGACAGCGGCGATCGGCGGGGCGAGGTCTACGCCCTCATCCTCATTGGCGAGACCTTCCGCCGGGCCAGCCAGAGCACAGAAGCCAAGGCGCACTACAGCGAGGCCTTGAAACTCGCCCGCGAACTCAACTCCCAGTACCTCGTGAGCATCATCCTGAGCAACTTCGCCTACATGGCGGCGGCCAGCGGCGAGGTGGCAGAGGCGGCCTCCACCATCCGGGAGATCCTGCAGTCCTGGCAGCAGCACCAGTCGACCACGGTGGCCACCATGGCGGCGCTGATTGCTGCCGCCGAGGTGCTCTACCGCCAGGGGGAGCCACGCCGGGCCCTTCGCCTGCTGGGCCTGGTGCGCGCCCACCCCGCCTACCGCCAGGACCACGCCTGCGAGGCGGAGCGGGTTCTGGAGGGTATCCGGCGCAGCATCAGCCCGGCGGAGTGCGAGCGCCAGCTGCGGCAGGGCACCCGGCTGCGCCTGGAGGAGGAGGTGGCGGCCCTGTTGGCCCGCAGCCCCTTCGCATCGCCCTCCCCGGCAAGTCGGAGCGGCAGGGGTGCCCCCGTTGCCTCCCGGGGCCAGACGCAGACGCGCAAGGGCAGGCGTCTCCCCGTCGGATCCTCCGGGGCTCCCCCGAGTTAGGATGAGTTCCCCCTCACCGGGCGGCCCGCCGGGCTCAGCCGTCCGTCCCCCCGCTGGCATCCCGCCAGGCGCGGGGCAGCACGGCGTCCAGCTCGGCCAGCAGTTCCTCCACATCGCGAGAGCGGTCCAGGGCCACCTTTTCGGTGCCGCGAAATTCCTCCGGCGGCTCGAAGACCCGCAGCTGTTCCTCGTAGATCTCCGGGCGGCCGTCGGAAATCGAGGAAGCCCGCTCCGCCCGGCGACGCAGGCGCTCCCGGATCACCTCATCGCTGGTGCGACACTCCAGCAGCAGGAACGGCACGTCGGCGCGGCGGGCCGCCTCCACTGCCCAGCGGCGGTGCTGGCGGGTGATGAAGCTGGCGTCGAGAATGACCGAGTGCCCCTGGGCCAGGAGTCGCTCCGCCCGCTCCATCATCGCCCAGTAGGTGCGCTCGGTGATCGTCGGGGCGTACGCCCCCTCGCCGAAGGGCACGTGGCAGCGCTGCTGCGGCTCGAGGCCCAAAAGCTCCTTGCGCACCACGTCGGAGCGCACCACCTCGATGGCGTACCGTTCCCCCAACCGGCGCGCCAGGGTGCTCTTGCCGGAGCCCGCCAGCCCGCAGGTGATGATCAGCCGCCGGGGGTTGAAGGCGTGGGCGTACTGCAGGGCGAGGTCGTAGTAGCGGCGGGCCCGCTCCGCCAGCCGGCCGCGCTCGACCTCCTCCCCCGCCTGCTCCTCCCACTGGAAGGAGTGCACCTTGGCCCGCACGAAGGCGCGGTAGGCTTTGTAGAAGTCCAGAAGTTCCAGTAGTTCACCATCGCCCGAGGCTTCCACGTAGGCGTCCACGAAGGCCCTGGCAAAGGGGGCATGGCCGTGGAACTCCAGGTCCATGGCGAGAAACGCCACCTCCTCGGCCACGTCCAGGATGCGGAAGCGCTCGTTGAACTCGATGCAGTCGAACAGACACGGCGGCTCGGTGGCGCAGATGGAGTCCAGGTGCAAATCGCCGTGCCCGTCGACGATCCTCCCCTCCCGCACCCGGCGGGCGAAGAGCTCGCGGTGGCGCTCGAGGAAGAGCTCGGTGGAGGTGCGCAGGAAGGCGTGAACCGCAGGCGATACCAGTTCACCCAGGTAGCGCTCGGTTTGGGTGAAGTTCTCCTCGCAGTTGTGCCTCACCCCTGCGAGGCCCTTCAACGCCCCGGCGCGCTCATCCAGGCGTGCCCGGGCGTGGAAATCGGCGAGGGTGCGCGCCAGCTTCGCGAACAGCTCGGCCTTTCCCTCCCCCCGCGCCAGCACCTGGCGGAGCATGCGCTCGGAGGGGAGACGGCGCATCTTCACCAGCACCTCCACCACCTCCCCCTGCCCTCCCAGGGACAGCTCCTCCCCCCGCTGGTGCACCTCCTCCACCCCCAGGTACACCCCCGGGCAGAGGCGAGAGTTGAGCTGCACCTCCCGCTCGCACATGGCGCGGCGCCGCTCGAGCGTGGTGTAGTCGAGAAAGCCGAAGTCCACGGGTTTCTTGAGCTTGTAGACGAACTCGTCGGTGAGAAAGAGCCAGGAGATGTGTGTCTGCAGCACCTGCACGCTGCTGGTGGGATACGGGTAGAAGGTCGGGTCGGACAGCCGCTCCACGAGCTTGGCGGTGAGGGTCATGCGCTGGCTCCGGCGTGATTATAAGGAGGGAGGAAACCACACCGGCCCGCACCTCCCGGTGGAGGGTCAGGATTGGCCTTTCGACCTCCTGGCGGGAGGCTCCTTCCTGCCGGAGGTGCCGAGGGCCAGTTCGAGCAGCTCGGGCAACCGCGGAAAGAAGGCCGAACGGGGCAGGGCCACGGCCCCCGCAGCCCGCGCCGCCGCCAGCACTGGCCCCTCCACGTGGGGACCGAAGGCCAGCACCACCACACCCTCCCGGCACAGCGTGGCCAGTCGGGAGGCAGCAGCCTCACCCAGCTCGGCGAGGTCCACCACCAGCACGCCGCAGTCGGTCTGCCGGGCCTCCTCGGGCTGGCGCACCGCCACCGGCACGGCGCCGGCGCCCTTGACCGCCACCTCCACCGGCACGAAGAGAAAGAGGTTGGGCACGCAGATGGCGACCCGGCCCGGGTGGTCGCGGGAGCGGGCCGTTCCCCCCGACGGTGTCGCCGACCGTTGCTCCCCCCGTTTCCTAGCCACGCAATGCCTCCACGGCGCGGTCGGGGTGGTTGGTGGTGATGGAGGCCACCCCCATCCTGGCCAGCTCCACCATCCGCGCTCTCCGGTTCACCGTCCAGGGGTGCAGCGGCACGCCGTGCCCCAGCAGCCGCTCCACCAGGGGATGGTGGGGAGACAGCTCGAGCCCGGTGACGGGATGAGCCGGCACCTCGTTCACCACCCAGGAGCGGGGCAGCCGCGGCGCCAGGCACTGAAAGAAACCCAGGATGGTACGGGAGGACGAGAGAATTCGGGTGGTTGCCGAGCGCGGCTCCAGAAGGCGCAGCAAGGGGTCTACCAGCCGGGTGAGGGAGGCGAAGGGCAAGGGCTTGACCTCGACGTACAACCAGGCCGCCGGCGGCAGCAGATCCACCACCGCGGCCAGGGTGGGTACTGCGGCGCTCCGGAGATCCGCCAGAGGCCAGCTGGATACCGGCCGCCCGCCGCGGCTGCGGTCGTGGTGACACACCCACACCCCCTCAACCGACGGGCGCACGTCCACCTCCACCCCGTCGGCACCGGCATCCAGGGCGGCCTGGATCCCGGCCAGGGAGTTGTCGGGGAACCGGGCGGGAAAGCCCCGGTGCCCGATGATCAGGGGTCGACCCCAGGGGTTTGCCGACGAGCCTGGCCGCGATCCGATCATCGAGTCAGGCGCGGATGGCGTACCCGCCATCCACCAGGATGGTTTGCCCGTGAATCATGGAGGCGAACTCGGTACACAGGAACACCACGGCGTTGGCCACGTCCTGGGGCGTGATGAGCCGCCCGGCCGGGGTGCGGCGGCGGGATTCCTCCAGGAGGTCGTCCCGGTTGGGAAAGTGCTTCAGCGCATCGGTATCCACCGTCCCGGCGGAGACGGCGTTGACCCGCACTCCGCGGGGCGCCAGCTCGGCGGCCAGGTGACGCACCATCGACTCCAGCGCTGCCTTGGAGGCCCCCACCAGGGTGTAGTTGGGGATCGCCCGCACCGCCCCCAGAGAGGACACCGCCACGATGATCTTCTCACCCGAGGAGGGCAGCTTGACGAAGTGCTGCGCCAGAGGCAGCAGCGCCGCGGCGTTGATCTCCATGGTCCACTGAAAGTGGTGTAAGGTCAGCTCCTCGACCGGCTTGAGCACGCCCGAGGCGGCGTTGGACACGAGGATGTCGAGACCTCCCCAGGCCTGCTCGATCTCCCGAAACATCTCCGCCACGTGGGCGGGGTTGGCCACGTTCCCCTTGACCACCAGGCAGCGAGCTCCCCGCTTTTCGATCTCGCCGCGAACCTCTTCGGCGGCGGCGCGATGGCGAAAGAAGTTGATCGCCACGTCCACCTTGAAGTCCGCCAGGGACAGGGCAATGGCTCGCCCGATGCCGCGCGAGGCACCGGTCACCAGGGCGCGTTTGCCGCGCAATCGCAGATCCATACGCGAAAGAGCCTCCTTCCACCGCACCATACCTTAGATTTCGTCTCATCGGCAATCCCTTGGCGGCGGGTGATATACTTCGCCTCCCCCGGCCCCGGGCCGGGGAGGAGGTCGTCGTCATGCTAGTCGTCGCCACCGAGCTGAGGGCCGGCTACGTTATCGTGCACAACGGTCAGCTGCACCGGGTCTTGAACGTGGTGCACGTCACCCCCGGAAACTGGCGCGGGATGGTCCAGACCAAGCTGCGCAACCTGAAGACGGGCAGTCAACTGGAGCATCGTTTCCGGTCCGAGGACCGAGTCGAGAAGGCGACCTTCGACACCCAGGAAATGCAGTACCTGTACTCCGATTCCGCCGGCCACCACTTCATGAACACCGAGACGTACGAGCAGATCACCCTTTCCGACGAGGTCCTCGGCAGCGCCCTGGAGTGGATGCTGCCCGATACGGTGATCACCGTGGACTTCTACGAGGGGCAGCCGGTGGCGCTGGAGCTGCCCAACAGCGTGGTGCTGCAGGTGGTGGAGACCGATCCGCCGCTCAAGGGCGCCACCGCGGCCGGGGGATCCAAGCCGGCCAAGCTGGAAACCGGCGTGGTGGTGCAGGTGCCGCAGTTCATCGAGGCCGGAACCAGGATCGTGGTGGACACCCGCACCGGCGAGTATCTCTCCCGCGCCTGAAATCCACCTCGGGCTGCCGGTCACCCGCCCTCTAGAACAGTGCCTGCCCGGTGATGAGGAACAACGGCTTGCCGCCGTCGTCGGGCTTGGCCAGTTCGATGCGCACCACCTTCACCCGGGCCGAGCGGGTAATTTCGGCGAGCAGCCCCACCCCCACGTCCCCGCGGATGCGACCCGTGCTCCGCCCGACCCTCGCCCCCCAGCTGTACCCGGCGTCGGCGAACACGGTCACACCCAGGATCGCCACGTGCAGCACCTCGTCGGTGAGGCGCGCCCGCCACTCCAGGTTGGCCACCGCCCGCGAGGTGCCGTCAAAGGTGTCCGGGTCCCACCCCCGCAGCCCGGTATCGGCCCCCAGGGTGAGCTGCCGGTCACGCTCCAGCCGCACCCCCACGTCCGCCGCCACCCGCCCCCGCCACCCCCGCTCGCCGATGGTGGCCACCACCCCCTCGACGCCGAGCACGCCGTCCCGCAGGCGGCCCTTCTCCACTCGCCCCGTGAACCTTCCCTCCAGCGAGGTGTAGAGCTGGCCGCGGAGAAAACCGGCGCTGCCGCTTCCCCGCAGCAGCACTCGCGGCCGGTCACCACCCAGCTCCGGCAGGGAAACCCCCACGCCGGCCGACCAGTTGGGGCCCAGGCCCAGGTCCTCCTGGCGTTGCCAGGAGCGGAACCCCTGCGCCACCACGAACCGGTCGGCCTGTCGCTCCCACCCCAGCTCGAACCCGGAGAGATCCCGACTGGGGGGTGGCTCGAAAGCCCCGCCGGCCACCCACGACCAGTCGTCATAGGACACTCGCTCGTGGAAGTACGCCACGATCAGGCGATCGTGGGTGCCCTCCCAGCTGGGCAGACGCACGCCCCCCCAGACCCGCGCTGCCGTCCGCGAGGTTCGACCGGAAACCTGCTTCTTGCCCCCGGCGTACAGCCACGAGGTGCGGGTCTCGTGCTTGAATCGCACACCGCCGGCGGAGGGCGTGGAGAGGGCGAAAAACGGGTACTCGAGACGGAACTCGTCACCTTCCCCGTCCGACGCCTCCACGTGCTTGAACGCCAGTCGCCAACGCGAACCCAGGAACACCGAATCCTCGTACCCCAGGGTCACCGAGTTGCGCTCCTGATCCCGGCGCCAGTCCACCAGCAGGCCCTTGCCCAGCCCCAGGAAGTTGGAATCCTCCAGCACCAGGCCGGAGCGCCGTCGTGAGCCGTGGACGCCGAAGCTGACGTCCACCGCCAGCGTCCACTGGTCGAAGGTCTCCACCACCACCTCGGCACCCCCCTGGGCGGGATGCGCGGTGATGCTCACCGGATTCAAGAACCCGGTGGCGCGCAGCACGCGCTCGCTTTCGGCCAGCAGGGCCCAATCCAGCGGGTCGCCCTCCTTGAAGAGCAGCAGGGAGCGGATGAAACGCTCGCGAGAGACGATGTGAAGCGCATTGGCAGCGCGGTAGGGCCAGGCCGCTGTCTCCGGCCTGTCCACGTCGAAGACGTTGTGGCGCACCACGCGGATGGCCACGATCCTCGCCCCCTCCACCACGTCGACGTGCGTGGGCTCAGCCACTTGCGCCAGGGCAGAGGTGGCCACCAGGAGGGTGAGGAGCATCGTCAATTCTACGATGCTCACCCACCGGCCGTCGGTTACACCGCCGCCAGTTCGCCCCCCATCCCCTCGGCGGCGCTGTCGTAGACCACTTGGCCACCCACCCCCAGCACTCCCACTCGCACCGGTACCTCCATGCCAGCCCGGGCCAGGGCGCGCTCGGCCAGACGCACCAGCCCCGAACAGCACGGGACTTCCATGATGAGCACCGTCAGGGAGGCGAGGGAGCAGTGGCGCAGCATGGCCACCAGTTTCTCCTCGTACGCCTCCTGGCCGCCGTCCAGCTTGGGGCAGGCAATGGCCAGGGTGTGCCCGGCCAGCCAGTCGGCGTGGAAGGCCCCGCTGGCGAAGGCGGCACAGTCCGCCGCCAGCAGCAGATGGCTGCCGGTGAGAAACGGCGCGGCGGGGGAGAGGAGGTGCAGCTGGATCGGCCACTGGCGCAGCGCCGAGGCGCTCCTTGCGAGCCCATCGGTCGTCACTGGGGCCAGGGCACGGTGAGCGGAGCCCGGGCAACCCGCCGTCGGCACAGCGGGAGGTTGAGGCAGGGGTTCGGGGAATGGTCCGGCCGCGGGTGCCTCCTCGAAGACGATCGCGCCTCGGGGACACTCGCCGATACACGCCCCGGCCCCGTCGCAGGCCGCTGCGTCCACCAGCCGGGCCTTGCCATCGACGATGCGCAGGGCCCCCTCGTGGCAAGCGGGGATGCATTCCCCACAGCCGTCGCACAGCTCCTCGATGATACGAACCAGTGGCATCGCCCCTCCCCATCGCCGTCTGGAGGATCTCCCCCCCCTCCGACGGGCATCACCGCACCCTCCGGGCAGTGACGTCCTGCCGATCTTCGACACCAGAGACCGACACCGCCTTGACCCAGGTCAACCGGCGCGCCCCCCGCGCCGCGGTTTGCCTACAATGCCTCATGACTCTGCCGCTCACGATCCGCCGCGCTCTTCGGGGCAGCGTTGCCGCCATGGTGTTCGCCACCTGGGTCACGGCCGCGGCGCCGCGCCTGCCGCTCACCCCGGGCGAGCTGCGCCAGAGCATCACCCACGCCGAGATGCTGGCGTTCCTCGAGTCTCTGCCTCGCTCGGCCGGCAAGCTCGAGCTCTCGGTCCAGGAGCTCACCCGGTCGCCCGAGGGGCGCACCATCCCGTTGGTCCACCTGCGCCGCCCCGGGGCGCGCAACCCCCTGCGCGTCCTCCTCGTCGCCCAGCAGCACGGGGACGAGGTTTCCGGCAAGGACGCGCTGCTCTTCCTGCTGCGGGACTTCGCCGCCGCACCCGACAGCTTTCCCTCCGACCTGGAGCTGTGGCTCGTGCCCATGCTCAACCCCGACGGGGCGGAGGGCGGCCGCCGGAACAACGGCGCCGGGGTCGATCTCAACCGTGATCACCTGCTGCTCTCCCAGCCGGAGACCCGCGCCCTGCACGCCCTGGCGCGGCGCCTGCACCCCCACCTGAGCGTCGACTGCCACGAGTTCACCCGGGACAGCCGTGACTACCTGCAGCGGGGGTGGGGCGAGTGGCCGCTGATCATGATGGACACCGCCAACCACCCGCTGCTGCCGGCGCAGGTGTACGAGACCGGCCTGAAGTGGGTAGAAGAGGCAGAGGTCGCCATGGCCGGGCTGGGGATCGCCTACCAGCGGTACCTGGTGGGTGACGCGCCGCGCCAGGGGGAGCTGCGGCCCTCCACCCTGGACGCCGACGACGCCCGAAACTCCCTGGCGCTGCACGGCGGGCTGTCGTTCATCATCGAGGCGGGGGTCAAGCGGCGGGCCGCCGATCCCGATGCCGACCTGGGGGAGCGGGTGAGTGCCTACCTCCACCTGCTGCGCTGGCTGCTGGCCCCCGACCCGCAGCGCCGCGCCCAGCTGGCGGCCATGGAGGCGGCGCGCGGGGCCCCCCTGCCCGGCTGGCTGCCGAGCAATGTCTTCTGGGCCAATTCCGGGGTGCGGGAGACGCTGGTGCCGGTCGTCGAGCTGGCCAGCGGCCGCACCGTGAAGATCCCTACCGCCACCGTCATGCACGACCGCATCGTCAAGACCGCCCAGCCCACCCCGTGGGGGTACGCCATCGCCGCCGACGCCGCCTCGGTCTTTCGCCCCCTCCTGGAGGCCCACGGCATCACCTTCGAGAGCGTCACCGCGGCTCGCACCGTGGTGACATCGCGCTGTCGCCTGCTGCGCCTGGAGGAGGAGTACGACGAGGTCTACCACCGCTATGAGGGGCGCCAGATCGTCGCCTGCGCCGAACCGCAGCCGCGAACGCTGCGGGCGGGTACCCTCCTGGTCGCCCTCGACCAGCCCACCGCCCGCACTGTCGCCGCGGTGCTGGAGCCCCGGATGTTGTACGGCCTCTACCAGTACCCCCCCTTTCGCGCCCTTGTGGGGCAGCAGGGCGCCCTTCCCGTCGACCTCGTCCTGGCGCCGGAGGTGGCGCCGTGAAGGCAGTCATGGCCGTGCGTCCAGGGGACGCGGCGGTGCTGCAGCTGGTGGAGCTGCCCTCCCCCCTGCCAGGTCCCGGCGAGGTGCTCATCCGCGTGGTGGCCACCGCCTTGAACCGCGCCGACCTGTTGCAGCGGCAGGGGCGCTACCCACCGCCGCCGGGGGCAAGCGAGGTGCTGGGGCTGGAGTGTGCCGGGGAAATCGTGCAGGTGGGGGAGGGAGTCCCGTCCACGCGGCTGGGGGAGCGGGTGATGGCGCTGCTGGCCGGGGGCGGCTACGCGGAGGAGGCGGTGGCCCCCGCCGGCTGCGCCCTGCCGATACCCCCGGCGTTCAGCTGGGAGGAGGCGGCGGCCCTGCCCGAGGCGGCCCTGACGGTATTCCTCACCGTCTTCCAGCTGGCCCGGCTGCGGCCGGGGGAGACGCTGCTGGTGCACGGGGGCGGCAGCGGAATAGGCACCATGGCCATCGCCATGGGGCGGGAAGCGGGGGCCGAGGTGGTCGTCACCGCGGGAACCCCGGAAAAGTGCAACCGCTGCCGGGAACTCGGCGCCCGGGAGGCGATCTGCTACCGGGAGGAGGACTTTGCCGAGCGGCTGCGGGACCTCACCGCGGGCCGGGGCATCGATGTCATCCTCGACCCCGTGGGCGCCCCCTACCTGGCCCGCAACCTCGCGGTGCTCGCCCAGGGTGGGCGGCTGGTGCTCATTGCCACCATGGGGGGAGGTGAGGCCACCATCGACTTGCGCACCGTCCTGCGCAAGCACCTGGCCATCATCGGTTCCACCCTGCGTTCCCGGCCCACGGCCGAGAAGGAGGCGCTGGCCGCCGCCTTCCTGGCCTCCTTCGGAGAGGCGCTAGAGGCCGGCCGGCTGCGGCCGGTGATCGACAGCGTCTACCCCCTGGCCGAGGTGGCCGAGGCCCACCGGCGTATGGCCACCTCCGCCCACCTGGGCAAGATCGTGCTGCGGGTGAGCTAGCGGCCGGGCCGTTGCCGCACCGACGAGTCGTACTCACCGGCCCGCAGCCGGGTCAGTGCGGCGTTGCGATCGCGGAAGTAATCGCGGGAAAAGCGCGCCACATACCCGGTGAGCAGCAACAGCGCCGCCAGGTTGGGCAGGGCCATGAAGGCGTTGAAGGTGTCGCCCACGTACCAGACGATGTTGAGGTACCGCCCCTGCAGCAGCGCTCCCACGAACAGCAGGAACAGAAACGCCCAGCGGTAGGCCATGGTCAGCCGCACCCCGAAGAGGTACTTGAAGCACTGCTCGCCGTAGTAGCACCAGGCGAGCAGGGTGGAGTAGCCGAAGAGGAAGGACGCCACCGCCACGATGAAGCCGCCATAGGGGATCACCGAGGAGAACGCCGAGGCCGTCAGAGCAGTGGAGGTGAGGTTGCCCGCCACGGCCCCTCGCCAGGCGTCGGTGAGCTGGTACATGCCGGTGACGACAATGGTGAGGGTGGTGAGAGTGTTGACCACCAGCGTGTCGATGAAGGTCCCGGTCATGGCCAGCAGACCGTTCTTGGCCGGGTCATCGCTCTTGGCAGCGGCCTGGGCGATGGCGGCAGAGCCCAGGCCCGACTCGTTGGAGAGCACCCCGCGCCGCACCCCCAGGCTCACCGCCCGCTGCACCGTGGTCCCCACCAGCGCCCCGGCCACCGCCTGGATCCCGAAGGCGGACTGGACAATGATGCGGAAGGCTTCGGGAACGTGGGTGATGCGGGCCCCGATCACCACCAGAGCGCCGCCGAAGTAGAGCAGGATCATGAAGGGCACCAGGCGCTCCGAGACCTCGGCGATGCGCTTGATGCCGCCGATGACGACGATCCCCACCAGGGCGGTCAATACCACCGCCGAAACCAGGAAAGGCACGCCGAACTGGTCGTGGAAGGCCAGCGCCATGGAGTTGGACTGGGCCATGTTGCCGGTGCCGAACAGGGCGGTCACCATCCCCGCCAGGGCGAAGAAGCCGCCCAGAAACAGACCCACCTTGCTGTTACCGACAGCGTCCCGGGCGTAATACATGGGGCCGCCCAGCATGGTGCCATCCGGCGCCACCCGGCGGAAGCGCACCCCCAAGAAACCCTCTGCGTACTTGGTGGCCATGCCGAAAAAGCCCGACACCCACATCCACAAGGGCGCCCCAGGACCCCCCACCGCAATGGCCGTGGCCACGCCGGCGATGTTGCCGTTGCCCACGGTGGCCGCCAACGCCGTCATCAAGGCGGCGAAGGGGGAGACGTCCCCTTCACCCTCGGCGGCGCGGCTGCGGCGCCCCAGGAGCAGGCCGAGCGACTCGCCCAGGCGGCGCACCTGCAGGCCGCGGGTGGCCACCGTCAGGATGATCCCGGTGCCCACCAGGGCGGCAATCATCCAGTTGCCCCACATGAAGTTGGCTACCGCCGTGGTGACTTCCAGGAGGCTGTCGAGGGCTTCGGTCATGCTCCCTCCAACATTCGTCACACGCCCCGCGGCTGGACGCGCTCAGTCGTGGCAGCCGGGGCCGCGACGGCGGCGCGTCCGTTGACCCGAGGTTTGCCCTCTAGCGGCGATCCGCAGCGCCGGCGCGGGCGATTTCATCGTCAATAACTTCCTTGAACGCCTCGAACGGCTGCGCCCCCATGACCATGCGCCCGTTGACCACGAACGCCGGGGTACCGGTGATCCCGAGCTCCCGCGCCGCCATCATGTCAGCGTTCACCTCGTGCGCCTTCTCGCCCTCGGTGAGGCAGCGGGTGAACCGGTCCACATCGAGCCCCAGGGTGGTGGCCTGGGCGATCAGCTGAGGCTTGGCGAGCTGGTTGGTGTTGGCAAACATCCAGTCGTGGAGCTCCCAGAACTTGCCCTGGTCAGCGGCGCACAGCGACGCCTCGGCGGCGCCCCGAGCATCCTTGTGCATGTCCAGGGGGAGGTGCTTGAACACCAGGCGAACCTTCTCCCCGTAGACCGCCTTGATCTGCTGCAGGACACTCTGGCTGCGGGCGCAGAAGGGGCACTGGAAGTCGGAGAACTCCACCACCGTCACCGGGGCCTTGGCCGGTCCCCGCGCCGGCTCGTGCCCGGCCAGGCGCACGGTGGCGCGGGGCGGCTCCAGCAGGATGCGCAGCTCCACGCCGGCCAGCAGCTCCTCGCGGTAGGCTGCCTCGCGCTGCTGCAATCGCTGCTGGGTCAAGGCTTCCACCACTCTCGCCTTGGCCTGCGCCTCATCGGGAGGGAGCTGGGAGCGGAAGCGCTGCAGAATCTGCACCACTTCCTCCTCCGACGGTGTTCCCGCCTTCTCGTTCACCTCGCGGTGCAGCAGCTCCTCGACCGAAATACCAGCCTTGGCTGCCGCTTGCTCCAGCTGCCGGCGGAACGCCAGCTCGCGAATCCCTTCGCTCTTGATCTGGTACTCCTGCTGGCGAACCGACAGCAGGCGAGGACCCACCTGCTGCTCCAGGTCGCTGGCGGTGATGGGCTGGCCGGCCAAGGTGGCCACCACGGCGCTGGCCGGGGTGGGTGGGGTGGCCTTCTGGGCGGCCTTCTGTGCACATGCCGTTGCGGCGAAGAGCGAGGCCGCAAACACGAGCGGAATGGAACGCATGACTGGATCTCCCTTGCAGGGCTCGCGGGGCAAGCCGGCGGCAAGTATAGCCGATGGGAGACTCCCTCTGGCACCGGTGGACACCGGGTATATAGTAAGAAGGAAGACGTGGAGCGGCATGCAGTGGATTCTCGCGCGCGAGCCATCGGCATGCGCCTTGGCGGATGTATCCTCATCGCCTCCGCCTGGCTGGGGGGGTGTGCCCGTGCTCCTGAGCCGCTGCGCATCGCCTTCGAAGACGACATTCGCACCCTCGACCCCCACCATCACAACGATGTGGTGGCGTGGTCGCTGCTCGCCAACTTCTTCGACGCGGTGGCGCGCTTTGACCCGGAGATGCGGCTGCAACCGGCGCTGGCGACGCGCTGGGAGTACCCGGCGCCCGAGCGCCTCCGCCTGAGCCTCCGCCCCGGTGTGCGCTTCCACGACGGTTCACCCCTCTCGGCCCGCGACGTGGCGGCGTCGCTGCGGCGGGCGCGAGATGATCCCGCCTCGCGTATCCGCCACCTGCTGGAGGGGGTGCAAGCGGTGGTCGTCCCCGACGAGCTCACGGTGGAGGTGCACACGGCGGGGGGTGTCCCGACCCTGCTCAACCACCTGGCACTGGTGTTCGTGGTCCCGGCCGGGCAGGCATCCCACCCCGAGATCACCGCCCCGGTGGGGAGCGGGCCCTACCGCTTCGTGGGCCGGCGCCGGGACGGGGTGATCGAGGCGCGAGCCTTCGCGGGGTGGCGGGGTCGCCCGCCAATCGACGCGGTGGAGTTCACCTTCGTTCCCGACGATGGCGAGCGCGCCCGCCGGGTCCTGACCGGCGAGGTGGACCTGGCGGTGCGGCTCTCTCCGGCCGCTGCCGAGGCCGTGGCACGTGGTATCGGCCGGCGGGTCATCGCCCAGCCCCGCACCAACGTGCAGCTGCTCGAGCTCAATCCCGACCATGCCAGCGGGCGCACCCGCACCGCCCTCGCCGACCCCCGGGTGCGACGGGCCCTGCTCGCGGCCTGTAACCGGTCCCGCTACGTCAACGTGGCCTTCCGCGGCAACGGCGCGGTGGCCGCCCAGTACGTGCACCCGGTGGTGTTCGGCTTCGATCCCACGGTCGATGAGGTGCCCCACGACCCCCAGCACGCTCTCGAGCTGCTCAGACAGGCGGGGGTGAGGCCGGAGGAGCTGGAGCTGGCGCTGGGCTTCGGCAGCGCCTCGGCGGAGCTGGCGGCGCTGATCGCGGAGGACTTCCGTCTGCTGGGGATCCGCGTCGACCTCCATCAGCTCCCCTTCAAGGTGCTCATCGATCGCCCGGCCACGCCCCATGTCAACGTCCGCCTGTTCGGTCGATCGTGCATCACCGGCGATGCCGCCGAGTTCTTCAACGCCGCCTTCCACTCGCCACGGCCCGACGGCAGCTTCGGCAGCGAGAACTTCACCGGCTACGCCGATGCCTCCACCGACGCCCTGCTGGAGTCGGCGAGCCGGGAAATGGACGCCCACAAGCGTCTGCTCCTGCTGCAGGAGGCCCAGCGGCGGGTGCTGGAGGCGTTGCCCGTGCTGCCCCTCACGCTGTCCTGGACCCAGACGGGGATCCTCGACGGCCTGTTCTTCACCCCCCGCCACGACCAGTGGCTGGACGTGGCCTCTTTCCGCTGGCGCTGACCTCCTCCCGTCCCAGCTCGTCTGTGCTACGGCTCCCGCCCATGAGCCCGGCCCTGAGCTCGGGGACGCCAGGATGCCCTGCACGGTGAGGGCGAGCCGGAAGGTGACGACCGACAAGGCGGCGACGGTGCGGCGGCAGACGAACTGCTCGCGCGCCGGGCTCATGGCGGGGGCGACGAAGCGTGTCATGGCGCCGACCGGACGAGCACCGAGGGGCGACCGCTGTGGCCACCCCTCGTAGTTGCCCAGCTATTCGGTCAACCTGAAGTGGGCCGGCGGGCTCTCGAGCTCGTTACCTGGATGGGACAGTGTAGACCATGAACACGTCAATGGCCTTTCGTCGCCTGGGTTTCGGATGGGCGCGCGCTTCAACCCGAAAACCGCGGTTGGGTTCGTGACGAGAGGCCGGAGACGCCGATGATGGCGGGCGCACGTAGGGGCGAGGGCGCGAGCCGTACTCTCAAGCGTACGGCGCAGCGCCCGAGTCCCCGAGTACGCCCGCCAGCGCGGCGAAATCCGGCCTCGCAGTAGAAGCCAACCGCGGTTTTCGGGTTCAAGGAAGGACATGTAGCGATAGAGGTTGCCGTGGCGGTCGCGGCGCCCGAGCGTCCTGTAGTCGAGTTCGATGGCCAGCACGCCCGCCGCCGACAGGGGTTGCAGCTCACCTGGCTCGGTCAGGCCGTTGGCGTTGCTGTCGATCCAGACGAGCAAGCTGTACCAACCGATGTCGCTGGCATTCACCTTCCCGTCGCCATTGCCTCCATACCAGGCCTCGTCGAGCACGGCGAGAGCGAGGAACCCGTTCTCAGCCAGCGAGCCATCCGGCATGACTGTGGCTGTGCCGAAAAGCTCACCGGCGCCGTCCACGATGCCGTTGCCGTCGAGGTCGCGCACGAGAAACGTGGCACCGCCGCCGGGGCGAACCCAATTGACGAGCTCAAGCTGGCCATCACCAGTGACGTCGAATAGCACGGCATCGCTCTGGCCACCAAACCAGATCCCTGTGCCGCCAAGATCCAGGAGAATTGGGCTTGCCTTGCAGTCATCGATCCCGCTTTCGCGCGCACAATGCCTCGGGTCCTCCGGGGGGTCCGGGGGCGGGGGCAGCATGAGATCGGCGATCGCGGCGCAGTCCTCGGCGGAGATCTGCGTCATGTTGGAGTTGGCATAGCCGGACATCACGCTCGTCGAGCAGTTGCTGTCGGCCAAACCCAGGAAGTGGCCCAGCTCGTGGGCGAGGATGTACTGCACAAAAGGATCGGTCACGCCCGTCGCCGGGTTCCAGACGTGGACCTGCTGTCCGTTCTCGATCTCGCAGAACTCTCACACGCGAATTCGATACACGCCTGTGGGGTTGTGCTCGTTTAGTGGTCCCATGTAGTCAGCACAAGCGTCGCCGGGGTCGCTGCCGGGCATGAACTGGAGGTAGACCTTCTGGTCGGCGACGCTCTCGAGCCTGATCTGTGGGAAGCCGCCGATGCCGCTGCAAAAGGTGTTCCACAGGAGTCTGGCAAGCCCGGCAGCGGGGGCGAGGTTCTGTGAGGCCGGGTCGAGGTACTCGATGCTGACCGAGCTCCAGCCTCGAGGGTTGTTGGAGGAAACGGTGCACTGCGATTGTGCCCTTGAGGATAGACAAACGGAGACGATGGCGGTGGCAACCGCCAGAGGGCGGCGACCACGACAAGTGTTGGCGGCCCCAGCCATGTTAGGGCCTCCCGTTGCCGTCGGGCGGCTCGTTGCCAGCGCGGTTCGCCTTCGCGTCTTCGAGCCGGCTGCGCATGCGCATGACCACGTCGTCGAGGGTGCGGGCACCGGCGAGGTCGTCCCACAGCGTTCGAGCGGAGCGCCGCGCCGGCGGAGGAGGGATCACGAGGGCCCCGTCCACGGTCTGGTGCAGGAGAACCTCGGGTACGTCGGCGATCACGAGCTGGCGGCCGGCGTCGCGTGGAGAGGTGGTCGCGAGGATCAGCACCTCCTCGCCGACCGCCGGAGCATGGCGGAAGCTCGGATCATCGCGGCATAGCTTGCGGCCGGCGAAGGAGAAGCGGGCGTACGGGTAGGCGACGTACAGGACCCGTGGCGTGCCATAGGCGTCCGACCGGCGCACGACCTCCGTGACCTCGACGTGCAGAAGGGACATCGTGCTCGCCTCCGGGGAAAAGCGCAGGAACCCGCCCTCGATGGCGACGATGGTGCCCCGGTAGACCCCGTGGGCGTACTGGGCGACCTCGTCCAGTGAGGTCGGTGCGCGTGTGCCGGTGTTCATGTAGCTGTGGTAGAACCAGCTGATGCAATCCGCGGGTACGTCCGGCTTCCAGTCGTACTGCAGGTCCCGGGCGGGTGGGTCGGCGCGCTCGCCGCGGGCCATGGCCGCCGTTCTGCGAGCCTCGAGGTCCTTCGTCCGCTCCGCCTCGGTCATGAGCGTCCAGCGGATGGTCTCGCCCAGCAGCGCCACGTCGGGGGAGCCGTCCGGCAGCGCCGCGAGGCTCGCCGGCACCCACAGTGGGCGCGTCACCTCGGCTCTCGCCCAGCGCAGGATTCCCGAGCTCACGGGCGGGGCCTGCGCTGCCGGGGCCTGCGCTGCCGCGGGCAGCGCGGGCCCCAGCAAAAGAACGAGTGCGGGTTTCACGAGAATCGCCTTCATTCATGCGTCCTTTCACGCGCATGGACTTTTTTCTGCGGGGTATACCAGCGCTGTGAAAGCGCTGTTAAGGTCAGGCGTGCCGTCCGCATTCCGCGCCGCATGACCCGACACCCAGAGCACGTCACCGACGGTCGGGTCGCGGTGGCGCAGTATTCGGGAGTCGGGAGTGACGGCCTGCCCTCCCGCCACAGTCGCGTAGGAGAGGAGAAGCACAATCCGCACCGCCGTCGCAGGCGCCTTCAGCATTCTTGACTCCTTTCGCGTTAGGGCTAGAAGGTCCCTTTTCACCGTGACCCCACTGTAGGCATCCGCCAGCGTGCCGTCAACGCGCACCCTTCTCTCCGAGCGCTCGCGATGGCGGCTGGAAGTGCCGGGAGACGCCGGTCGGAGCGCTGATGGGGGCGGAGGGGGTGGCGCGCCGGGTCGGCCGGCGGGTCCTCGCCCAGCCACGAGCTGTTGGCACGGTCGGGGGTGCAGCCGGGGGACTGGAGCTGGCGGCGCTGATCGCCGAGGACTTCCGTCTGCTGGGGATCCGGGTCGACCTCCATCAGCTCCCCTTTAAGGTGCTCATCGATCGCCCGGCCACGCCCCATGTCAACGTCCGCCTGTTCGGTCGATCGTGCATCACCGGCGATGCCGCCGAGCTCTTCAACGCCGCCTTTCACTCCCCCCCGACGGCAGCTTCGGCAGTGAGAACTTTACCGGCTACGCCGATGCCTCTACCGACGCTTTGCTCGAGGCGGCGAGCCGGGAAATGGACCCCCACAGGCGTTTGCTCCTGCTGCAGGAAGCCCAGCGGCGGGTGCTGGAGGCGTTGCCCGTGCTCCCCCTCACGGTGTCCTGGACCCAGACGGGGATCCGCGACGGCCTGCTCTTCACCCCCCGCCACGACCAGGGGCTGGACGTGGCCTCCTTCCGCTGGCGCTGACAGGCGCCGTCCCCCGAGCGGGCTGTGCTACGGTGCCGGCCCATGAGCCCGGCCCTTCGTTTTCAGCGGGTCAAGATCATGGCCTCCTTGGGCCCCGCCTCGGCCGCGGTGGACACCGTCGTGGCCATGGCCGAGGCAGGCGCTGACGGCTTTCGCATCAACGCCTCCCACGCTCCACCCGGCCAGTTCGCCCAGCTGGTGGAGCTGGTGCGCGAGGCCGAGCACGCCACCGGCCGGCCCCTGGCGGTGCTGTGCGACCTGCCAGGCCCCAAGTTGCGGGTCCACCCCGAGGCCGCGGAGCGCTCGGTGAGCGCCGGGGAAGAGCTCCTCATTGGCCCCCCCGGCAGCGGCGCCGCCATCCCCGTCGAGGGGTTCGACCCGGTGGGCGAGCTGGCGGTGGGCCACCGCGTCCTGCTGGGGGACGGGCTGCTCACCCTCGCGGTGGTGGCGCACCGCCCCCCCTGGGCGGTGGCCACGGCCAGTGGCGACGGTCGCATTGCGCCGCGCATGGGGGTCAACCTGCCCGACGGGGAGACCTCCCTCCCCTCCCTGGGCCCCCGCGACCTGGCGGCGCTGGAGGCCGCGGTGGCCGCCGGGGTGGACGTCTTTGCCCTCTCCTTCGTGCGCCGCGCCGCCGACGTGGCGGAGCTGCGCCGGCGACTGGCCTCCCTGGGCAGTGGAGCTCCCATCGTCGCCAAGCTGGAGAAGGCGCAGGCAGTGCAGCCGCCCGAGCTCGAGGCCATCGTGGCCACCAGCGACATGGTGATGGTGGCGCGGGGGGACCTGGGCGCCGAGACCTCCCCCGAGCGGGTGCCGGTGCTACAGAAAGCCATCCTGCGCCTGGCCCGGCAGCGGGGGGTGCCGGCAATGATCGCCACCGAGATGCTGGAGAGCCTCACCCGCTCGACCCGCCCCACCCGCGCCGAGGCCTCCGACGTGGCCAACGCCGTGTACGACGGCGCCGACACCCTGCTGCTCACCGCCGAAACCGCCATCGGCCCCCACCCGGTGCTGGCGGTGGAAACCTGCGCCCGCCTGGTGGCCGGGGCCGAGGCCCACCCCAGCTTCGCCGTCCACTGGGGATCTCCCGCCGCCCCGGCCGGCGCGGGGGAGGAGCTGGTGGCCGACGCCGTGGCCCGCGCCGCCGTGGTGGCCGCCGCCGAGGTGGAGGCGGCGGCCATCGTCTGCTTCACCACCTCCGGGCGCACCGCCCGGCTGGTGGCCCGCTACCGCCCCGGGGTCCCCATCCTGGCCCTCACTCCCCACCCCGCCGTCGCCCGGGCTCTGGCCCTGGTGTGGGGGGTGGAGCCCCGCCTGACCCCCGGCGCCCCGCCGGAGCACGAGGGCGTGGTGGCCCTGGCCGAGACCGAAGCGGCCGCCCACGGGCTGCTGCCGTCCGGGGGGATCATCGTCGTCACCCATGGCGCCCCCCTGGGGGAGCGCCCCGCCACCAACCTGCTCCGCATCCATTCTTACCGCGTCTGACGGGCCGCCCTCGCAGGGGGCGGAGGAGGGCTTGACAGCCCGAGTCCGTCTATTCTAGAGTTCTGGATAGGGAACTCCAGAATGTTGTCCACCACCGCCGCCCACGCCGTTCGCGCCCTCCTGTGCTTGACCCGTCAGGCCGTCGACGCCCCGGTACTGGCCAGAGACCTGTCGGCCTGCGCCCAGGTGCCCATGAGCTACCTCTCCAAGATCCTCGCCACCCTTACCCGCGCCGGGATCCTGCAGGCGGCGCGGGGTCTCAACGGCGGCTACCGCCTGGCGCGCCCCGCCGATCGCATCACCCTCTTCGAGGTGGTGGAGCTCTTCGACGGCCCGCAGAGTCAAGCGACGTGCCTGCTGGGGCCCCTGCACCACTGCTCCGACGACGACCCCTGCCCGGCCCATGGGCGCTGGCGGGGCGTGCGCGACACCTATCTGGAGTTTCTCCGCACCCTCACCCTCGACCAGCTGCGCGGCCCGCTGCCGTGGGCGGAGGGGGCGGTGGAGGGCGGCGCATGAGTTCCCCCTTCCACCCACCCCTGCGCGTTGCCGTGCCCGGGGAGGGGTACCACCGGGAGCTGATCTCCTGCCAGCAGGGCTGCCCGGTGCACACCGACGCCCGGGGCTACGTGCGCGCCATCGCCGCCGGCCGCTTCGAGGAGGCGTACCTCATTGCCCGCGGCCCCAATCCCTTCGCGTCCATCTGTGGGCGAGTGTGCGGGGCGCCGTGCGAGGCAGCCTGTCGCCGCGGCCGCATCCCGCGGGTGGACGAGCGCGGCGCCTGGCTGGGGGACGACCGCCCCATCGCCATCCGCGCCCTCAAGCGCTTCGCCTGCGAGCGCCACGGTGTGGACTCCCACCCTCCCGAGGAGGTCTGGGAGGCGGTGCAGGCGTTCGTTCCGGAGGTGGCGGCGGACGCCGAGGAGCTGGCCGCCCTGTTGCACGCCCAGGCCAGCCGGCTGCCGCGGGGACGCGGCGAGCGCGTAGCCATCATCGGCGCCGGACCGGCGGGGCTGTCGGCCGCCCACGATCTGGCCCTTCTCGGGGTTACCCCCGTCGTCTTCGAAAGCGAACCGGTGCCCGCCGGCATGCTGTACCTGGGGGTGCCGGCCTACCGCCTGCCCCGGGAGGTGATCCACCGGGAGGTGGCGGTGATTCAGGCGCTGGGGGTGGAGATCCGCTGCTCGACCACGGTGGGCAGGGACGTTTCGTTTGCCCAGCTGCGCCGGGAGTTCGCCGCGGTGATCGTGGCCGTGGGGGCCAAACGCTCGCGCTCCCTGGGCCTGCCGGGGGAGCACGGCCCGGGGGTATTCGGCGGGGTGGACCTGCTGCGCGCCGCCGCCCTGGAGCAGCCCTTCGAGCTGGGCAACGAGGTGGTGGTGATCGGCGGCGGCAACGTGGCCTACGACGTGGCCCGCACGGTGGTGCGTCAGGCCGCCTACGACACCGCCCGCACCGCGGCTCGCCTGCCGGGAGTCCGGCGGGTGCGCCTGGTGGCCCTGGAAACCCTCGAGGAGATGCCCGCCGACACGGTGGAAATCATCGAAGGGGATGAAGAGGGCGTCGAGCGCCTGAACGGCTGGGGGCCGCTGGAGATCCTGCGGGACAACGGGCAGGTGAAGGGGGTGCTGTTCCGCCGCTGCCTCAAGGTGTACGACGAGCAGCGCCGCTTTGCGCCGGTATTTGATGACGCCGAGCGCCTCACCGTGGCGGCGGACACCGTGCTGCTGGCGGTCGGCCAGGCCACCGACCTGAGCTTCCTGGCCGAGGGAGGCGAAGACGTCGAGCAGTTTCGCCCCGGCTGGCCCAGGGTGGACCCCGACACCCTGGCCACCACCGCGCCGGGCGTCTTCGTGGCCGGGGACCTCGCCCACGGCACCCGTCTGCTCATCGACGCGGTGGCTTCCGGCAAGCGGGCCGCTCGCTCGGTGTACCAGTTCCTCACCGGGCGCACCCTGCAGGCAGACTGGCATCAGGTCTTCGTCGAGCTGCCCGGCTACGCCCGGGAAAAGGGGTACGAGACGATCCCGCGGCAGGAGATCCCCACCCTGCCCCCCTCCCACCGCCTAGCCGATCAAAGGGCCCTGGTGGAAATCGGCTTCGACGAGGAGGCGGCGCGCCGGGAGGCGGCCCGCTGTCTCGACTGCGGGGTCACCCCGGTGTTCGACGGCACCCGCTGCGTGCTGTGCGGTGGCTGCGCCGACGTCTGCCCCACCGCCTGCCTGAAGCTGGTGAGTCTGGCCGATCTCCTTCCCACACCCGAACTGGACAGCACGTTGCGGGCCACTTTAGGGGCTGATTACGACCCCCGACACCATTCCGCCATCCTCAAGGACGAGGATCGCTGTATCCGCTGCGCCCTGTGCGTCATGCGTTGTCCCGTGGAGGCCATCGCCATGGAGCGCGTCACCTTCACCTGTCACTGGAGGGTTGCATGAGCACCGCCCACCCCTCGTTCCACGGCCGTTCTCGGCTCGACCCCGAGCCGCTGCCGCGCCGGGATTTCCTGGGCCTGGCCGCCCTGTGGTCCGCCGCCGCCGCCCTCGCCTTCGCCGCCGTGGGCGCCCTGCGCCTGCCCAAGGCAGCGGTCTTGCCCTCGCCCTCCAAGAAGTTCCGCGTCCAGTTGCCGGAATCGCTGGCGGCGGGGGAGGCGTTCGTGCCGCCGGGGCGGTCCGTGGCCCTGTTCAGGGACACCCAGGGGGTGTTCGCCGTCTCCACTGTGTGTACCCACCTGGGCTGCATCGTCAAGCCCACCCCCCACGGCTTCGACTGCCCCTGCCACGGCTCCCAGTTCGCCGCTGACGGCTCCGTGGTGCGCGGTCCGGCGCCGGCACCCCTCCCCTGGCTGGCGGTCAGTTCTCTGGGCGGCGGCAGCATCCTGGTGGACGAGGGCTCCACGGTGCCGGCGGGCACCAAGGTCGCGGTATGAGCGCCGCGGCCTCCAACGGCGGTCTCGCCCAACTCTGGGCCAACCTGCGCGCCGCCCCGCGCCGGCTGCGAGAGACCATGTTCCGCTCCGGCTCCCCCGTGAGCGACCGCGCCCGCTCCACCTTCATCTTCGGCAACGTCTTCCTGCACCTGCACCCGGCCCGGGTGCACCGCTGGAGCTTGCGTTGGCCCACCACCTGGGGGCTGGGGATGATCGCCCTGGCGGCCTTTCTGGTGACGCTGGTGACCGGCGTCCTGCTGATGTTCTACTACAAGCCCTACCCCGAGGTGGCCTACGAGTCGATCAAGAACATCCATTTCGTGGTGCCCACCGGGCGTTTCATGCGCAACATCCACCGCTGGGCGGCCCACGTCATGGTGATCGCCGTGCTGGCGCACATGGCGCGGGTGTTCTTCACCGCCGCCTACCGCCGCCCCAGGGAGTTCAACTGGCTCATCGGCATGGGTTTGCTGGTGACCACCCTGGGGCTCTCCTTCTCCGGCTACCTGTTGCCCTGGGACCAGCTGGCCTACTGGGCGATCACCATCGGCGCCAACATCGCCCAGTCACCCCGGGAGGTCACCGACGCCCTCAACCTCACCTCGTCCTTCGATCCCGGTGGCCTGAACAAGGTGTTGCTGCTGGGGGCCGAGGAGGTGGGGGAAGAGGCCCTCATTCGCTTCTACCTCTTCCACGTCATGCTGTTGCCGCTCATCCTGGTGGCCCTGCTGGCGGTGCACTTCTGGCGCATCCGCAAGGACGGCGGCCTGGCGCGTCCCGCCAACGCTGAACAGCGCCTCGGCCCTCCCCACCCCGCCACCTATCCCGTCTTCACCGAGGCGCCCCAGAAGACCTACCACCTGGCGGCCATCGTACGGGGCCGCACCCCGGCGGTGGGCAACGGCCCGGAGGCCACCGTCCCGGCCATGCCCCACCTGCTCTACGGGGAGCTGGCCCTGTTCATGCTCACCGTGGGCATCTGCCTGGTCCTCTCCGTGCTCTTCAACGCCCCCTTGAAGGAACTGGCCAACCCGGCGGTGCCAGAGAACCCCGCCAAGGCCCCCTGGTACTTCCTGGGCCTGCAGGAGCTGGTGTCCTTCTCCGCCTTCATGGGGGGCATCGGCATTCCCACCATCGTGCTCATCGGTCTGGGCCTGATCCCCTACCTGGATCGCGAGGAGGCGGGCACCGGGGAGTGGTTCGGCGGGCCCGGGGGCGGCGCCCTGGTGGCCCGGGCGGCGGTGTTCGGTCTCACCGCGGCGGTGGCCCTGGAGGCCTTTGCCATCCATTTCGGGTGGTTGCGGCAGTGGTGGCCGGAGGTGCCGCAGCTGCTCATCACCGCCTTCAATCCAGGGACGGTGCTGACGGCCATCTACGCCGCCTACTCCCTGTGGCTGGTGCGACGTCATAACTCCACCCGGGCCGGCGCCCTGGGGCTGTTCACCTGTTTCCTCGCCGGCTTCGTGGTGCTCACCGTGATCGGGACGTACTTCCGCGGCCCCAACTGGGAGTTCTACTGGTCCCCCGCCCACTGGCCCGGACATTAGAGGACGATCATGCCTGCTCCCCACCCCTCACCCCCTGCCACCCCACCTCGGTCAGAGCGTGGCGTGACCTCGTACGCCAACAAGATCCTGCTGCTGGTGTCCTCCCTCGCCACCCTGGGGGTGCTGGGGTGGGCTGCCCTGGAAGAAAACCTCCTGCGCGACTGGCGGGTGGTGCAACGCACCTATGCCGACGCCCTTCCCGCCGACGCCCGCGGTCAGTTCAAGTCCCAGCTGCGGCAAATCGTCGTCCCCGCCCTGAAGACCACCGATCGCTGCATCACCTGCCATCTGGGCATGGCCCCGGGGGAGCAGGCGATCCCGGGGCAGCGGCTGTTTGCCGCCCACCCCCCCATCCCCCACGAGCCAGGTGAGTTCGGGTGCGTGGTCTGCCACGGCGGCCAGGGGCTGGCCACCGACACCGCCGATGCCCACGGCACCGTTCCCCACTGGCCAGAGCCCATGGTGCCCTCGCGCTTCGCACAGGCAGGGTGCGGCAGCTGCCATACCCACCTCACCGTGCCCAACCTGGCCCTGCTGCGCCAGGGGCAGGCGGTGGTGGAGCGGTACGACTGCCTCGCCTGCCACGCCGTGGACGGCCGGGGCGGGACCATCCGCCCTGGTGGCGCCGCCGGTCTTGCCGCCCCCGACCTCACCTTGAGCGGCGCCCGCGGGTACGACCGGAGCTGGTACGAGGGCCATCTGGCCAGCCACGAGCGCAGCCAGGAGGGACCGTGGCGCACCTCCTTCCGCGCCATACCCTCCGAGGACCGGGAGGCGCTGACCGCCTACCTGGAGTCCCGCGTGGGAGCCCCCAAGCTCATCGAAGGCAAGGCCCTCTTTCACTCTCTGGGGTGTCGAGGCTGCCACAAGGTGGGGGGGGTAGGGGGCGACGACGGCCCCGATCTCACCGTCGCCGGCCAGCGAGACCCGGGCCAGACTTCTTTTGCCGGCGTGCCGGGGGAGCGGAGCCTGGCCAACTGGTTCGCCGAGCACTTCCGCAACCCCTCGGCGGTGGTGGCGGGCTCCCAGATGCCCGCCATGGGGCTCAGTGAAGAGGAAATCGAGGCCCTGGTGCTGTTCACCTTCTCCCTGCGCCGCAGCCCCTTCCCCGAGGCCTTCTGGCCCCGCGACCGCATTCGCTCCGAGCGCTTCGGCGAGCGAGAGTTCGCCACCGACGGCGCCACCCTGTACGGCACCTTCTGCGCCGCCTGCCACGGCCGCTCCGGGGAGGGGATGCGTTACCCGGGGATGACGCCCTTCCCGGCGGTGGCCAACCCCGACTTCCTGACCCTCGCCTCCGACGAGTTCTTGACCGCCGCCATCACCCGCGGGCGCCCCGGCCGGCGAATGCCCGCCTGGGGGGTAGGGGAGGGCGGCCTGCGCCCCAACGAGATTGCCACCCTGGTCAGCTGGCTGCGGGAGGTCTCGGGAGTGCGTCCAGAACCCGATTCCCGTCCCCATCGCTGGGTCAGTGGGGACCTGGGTGAGGGGGAACGCTTGTACCGAGCCGCCTGCAGCGGCTGCCACGGCCCCGCCGGCGAGGGGGCGGAAGGTCCCGCCCTGGCCAATTCAGTGTTCTTGTCCACCGCCTCGGACACTTACCTCGTGGAAACCATCACCCGGGGACGGCGCGGCACCAGCATGGAGGGGTTTGCCCGCCCCTCCACTACCCGCCGGGCCCTGGCGACCGAGGAGATCCAGGCTATCGTCGCTTTCATCCGCAGCTGGGAGAGCAAACCATGACCCCACCTCGACCGTCCCGCCGTCAGTTCCTGGCCTCGGCCGCCGCCGCCGGGTTCGCCGGCTTCGTCGCCTCGGCCACCCGCGCCTGGGGCCTAGGGGCCCTGGATAACCCCCTGGCCCACTACCCGGACCGGGGATGGGAGAAGGTGTACCGGGACTTGTTCAAGTACGACGACGTTTTCACCTTCCTCTGCGCCCCCAACGACACGCACAACTGCTTGCTCAACGCCTACGTGCGCGCGGGGGTGATCACCCGCATCGGTCCCACCATGAAGTACGGGCTGGCCACCGACCTGGACGGCAACCGCGCCTCCCATCGCTGGGACCCGCGGGTGTGCCAGAAGGGGCTGGCGCTCACGCGGCGCTTTTATGGCGACCGGCGGGTGCGCCACCCCATGGTGCGCAAGGGGTTCAAGGCCTGGGTGGAGGCGGGCTTCCCCCGGGGCGCCGACGGCAAGCCCCCCAAGGAGTACTTCAACCGCGGCCGGGACGAGTGGGTGCGGGTCAGCCATGCCGAGGCGGCAAGTCTCGTCGCCGCGGCCCTGCACAACATTGCCGCCACCTACTCCGGCGACGAGGGGGCGGCACGGTTGCGCCGCCAGGGGTACGACGAGGAGATGATCGCCGTCATGAAGGGGGCAGGCACGCAGACCTTGAAACTGCGGGGCGGCATGCCTCTGCTGGGGATCACTCGGGTGTTCGGCCTTTACCGCATGGCCAACACCCTGGCGCTGCTGGACGCCCATATCCGGGGCGTCGGCCCCGACACGGCGCTGGGTGGCCGGGGGTTCGACAACTACTCCTGGCACACGGACCTGCCGCCCGGCCACCCCATGGTGACTGGCCAGCAGACCGTGGAGTTCGACCTCAACGCCATCGAGCACAGCAAGATTGCCGTCATCTGGGGGATGAACTGGATCACCACCAAGATGCCCGACGCTCACTGGCTCACCGAAGCGCGCCTGAAGGGTACCAGGATCGTGGTGATCGCCTGCGAGGTGTCCGCCACCTGCTCCAAGGCCGACGAGGCCATCGTCGTGCGCCCCGGCACTACGCCGGCACTGGCGCTGGGGCTCGCCCATGTCGTCATGCGGGAGCGCCTGTACGACGCCGGCTACGTGCGTCGCTTCACCGATCTCCCCCTGTTGGTGCGCACCGACACCCTGGCCTACCTGCGGGCCTCCGACGTCTTTGGCACTGCCCCCAGCCCCCTCGCCAACCAGACCAAGGTCCTGGTCGAGGGTGAGAAGGCCCCACCCCCCGGGGTGCACAACGACATGCTCCTGCCGGCCGGCATGCGCGCGGAGTGGGGGGATCTGGTGTGGTGGGACCGCCGGGCCAACACCCCCCGGGCCATCACCCGCGACCAGGTGGGCAAGCTCTCTCCGGTGGACGACCCCCTGCTGGAGGGGGTGGTGGACGTGCCCCTGGCGGCCGGGGGTACGGTGCGCTGCCGACCGGTGTTCGACCTGATAAAGGAGTACGCCGCCCACTTCGACCCCAAGACCGTAGAGGAACTCACCTGGGCGCCGGCGGCGGCAGTGGAGCGCCTGGCGCGGGAAATTGCTGCCGTGCCGGGGTACACCCTGTTCGCCACCGGCATGGGGCCCAACCAGTTCTTCAACAACGACAACAAGGACCGCGCCATCCTCCTGCTGGCTGCCTTGACCGGCAACATCGGCCAGGTGGGGGGCAACGTCGGCTCCTACGCCGGCAACTACCGGGTGGCCCTGTTCAACGGCGCCCCCCAGTACATCAACGAAAACCCCTTCGAGCTCGAGCTGGACCCCGCCAAGCCCGCCAAGGTGAAGCAGTTCTGGCGCGCCGAGTCGGCCCACTACTACAACCACGAGGACCATCCCCTGCGGGTGGGCCACCGCCTGCTCACCGGCAGCACTCACATGCCCGCTCCCACCAAATCGATGTGGTTTGCCAACGCCAACTCCATCCTGGGCAACGTCAAGTGGCACTACAACACGGTCATCAACGTGCTGCCCAAGATCGAGATGATCGCCGTCAACGAGTGGTGGTGGTCGGCCTCGTGCGAGTGGGCGGACGTGGTGTTCGCGGTGGACTCCTGGGCGGAGCTCAAGCACCCGGACATGACCGCCTCGGTCACCAACCCGTTCCTGAACGTCTTTCCCCGCACTCCCTTGAAGCGCATCTTCGAAACCATGGGGGACATCGAGGTGCTGGCCCTGGTGGGGGAAAAGCTCGCCGAGCGCACCGGCGACTGGCGCTTTGCTGACGCCTGGAAGTTCGTCCGGGAAGGTCGCACCGACGTGTACCTGCAGCGGGTGCTGGACGCCTCCTCCAACACCCGCGGCTACCGCATCGCCGAGCTGGAGGCCAAGGCCAGGCAGGGCATCCCGGCCATTATGCAAAACCGCACCTACCCCAAGGCGGTGGGGTTCGAGCAGGTGGAGGACTCACGCCCCTGGTTCACCAAGTCGGGGCGGCTGGAGTTCTACCGGGAGGAGCCCGAGTTCATCGAAGCCGGCGAAAACCTCCCCGTGCACCGCGAACCCATCGATTCCACCTTTTTCGAGCCCAATGTCATCGTCGCTCCCCCCATGGAGGTGATCCGTCCCGCCGGCCCCCGCGATTATGGGGTGGAAGAGGACGACCTCTCCTGCGAGGTCAGGCAGGGGCGTAACGTGGTCAAACCGTGGGCAGCGGTGAAGCAAACTGCCCACCCCCTGGCCAAGGACGGCTACCGCTTCATCTTCCACACCCCCAAGTACCGCCACGGTGCCCACACCACCCCCATCGACACCGACCAGATCGCCGTCCTGTTCGGCCCCTTCGGTGATATCTATCGGCGCGACAAGCGCTCCCCGTGGGTGGGGGAGGGGTACGTGGACATCAACCCCGACGACGCCCGCGAGCTGGGCATCGACGACGGCGACTACGTGTGGATCGACTCCGATCCCTCCGACCGACCCTTCCGCGGGTGGCAGAAGGACCGGCGCAACGCCGGTTTCTCCCGCCTGCTCTGCCGCGCCCGCTACTACCCGGGTACCCCCCGCGGGGTGACCCGCATGTGGTTCAACATGTACGCAGCCACCCCCGGCTCCCACGAGGGGCACACCACCCGCCCCGACGGTTTGGCCCGCAACCCCCGCACCGGCTACCAGGCCATGTTCCGCTCCGGCTCCCACCAGTCCGCCACTCGCGGCTGGCTCAAGCCCACCTGGATGACCGATTCCCTGGTGCGCAAGGGACTGTTCGGACAGGAGATCGGCAAGGGGTTCCTGCCTGACGTGCACTGCCCCACCGGGGCTCCCCGCGAGGCCATCGTCAAAATCACTCGCGCCGAGCCGGGCGGCCTGGAGGGCAAGGGGCGATGGCGGCCGGTGGAGCTGGGCCTGCGCCCCCGCTACGAAAACGACGCGATGCGCCGCTACCTGGCCGGCGCCTTCGTCACCTCCACTCCCGGAAAGGAAGGGTAACCCCATGGCGCTGGTGCGAAACTGGCAGCTCGGCCGTGACATGTCCTACTGGTACCCGGAGGCCCGCCCGCAGCGGCAGTTCGCCGCCGTGTTCGACATCAACAAGTGCATCGCCTGCCAGACCTGCACCCTGGCCTGCAAGACCACTTGGACCTCGGGCAAGGGGCAGGAGTACATGCTGTGGAACAACGTGGAGTCGAAGCCCTACGGCTTTTACCCCCTGGCCTGGGACGTCAAGCTCCTGGACATGCTGGGGGCGCAGCAGTGGCAGGGGAACCGCTACGCCGGCCGAACGCTCTTTGAAGCCGCCCCCGCCGGAGAGCGGGTGCTGGGCTGGCGCCCGGACGATCTGGACTATGCCCACCCCAACATTGGCGAGGATGACTGCACCGGCCGCATCGACGCCGGCGCCGCCCTGACCGTGCCCCACGCCGCCTGGTTTTTCTACCTGGCACGCATCTGCAACCACTGCACCTACCCGGCCTGCCTGGCGTCGTGCCCGCGGGGCTCGATCTACAAACGCCCGGAGGACGGCATCGTGCTGGTGGATCAGGGCCGCTGTCGGGGGTATCGGGAGTGCGTCAAGGCCTGCCCGTACAAGAAAGTCTTCTACAACCCCTCCACCGGGACCTCGGAAAAGTGCATCGCCTGCTACCCCAAGATCGAGCAGGGGGAGCAGCCGCAGTGTTTCGTCAACTGCATCGGCAAGATCCGCCTGGCGGGGTTCGTCTCGACTCCGGAGCAGGCCCGGCCCGACAACCCCATCGACTACCTGGTGCACATCCGCAAGGTGGCCCTGCCGCTGTTTCCCCAGCTGGGGCTGGAACCCAACGTCTACTACATCCCCCCCGTGCACGTGCCGTTGCCTTACCTGGAGCAGATGTTCGGACCCCGGGTCGGTGCCGCCCTGGCCGCCTACCAGGGTGCTCCGGACGATCCTGACCTGGCGGGGCTTCTGGCCCTCTTCGGCTCCAGTCACCAGGTGATGCCCCGCTGGAAGCGCACCGGAGACCAGGTGTTGGGGCTGGCCGAAGACGGCCGCGAGCTGCTGCGCGTGCCCCTGCGGGAACCGGTGTACGTGCGGGCCGCCTTCGACAGTGCCCGCGGCGTGGTGCGCACCAACGTCCCTTGACGGCAAGGAGGGCATTCCATGCGCAAGCTCCTCACCCCGTTCCTGCTTCTCTTCGCCCTCGGCTGCGGAGCCCGGCCCCCGGCTCCCTTGCCCGAGGTCACCGCCTTTGCCCGCCCGGCCCTCCCCCAGGGGTGCGAGGACCCGGTGTGGCAGAAGGTCCCCGCCCACCTGGCACCGCTGCTCCTGCAGGACCTGGTGGAGCCCCGGCAACTGGTCGCCACCACCGCGGCGGTCACGGTGCAGGCGGTGCACGACGGCTCCCGCCTGGCCTTCCGCCTCAGCTGGGCCGACCCCACCCACGACGACCTGCCCGGCGCCGCCCGCTTTTCCGACGCCTGCGCCGTGCAGCTACCCGCCGTCGCCGGTGCCGACCTGCCAGCCCCGCAAATGGGAGAGGCCGGCCGCCCGGTGGAAATCACCGCCTGGCGGGCTTCCTGGCAGGCCAGCGTGGACGGGCGAGGGGACGATATGACCGCCCTCTACCCCCGGGCTCAGGTAGATCACTACCCCTTCACCGCGCCCTCCCTCGCCCCTGGCTCGCCGGAGCAGGAGGAGATGGCCCGCCGTTACGCTCCCGCCCGCGCCCTGGACAACCCCATGGAGGGCCCCCGCACGAGCCCGGTGGAGGACCTGGTCGCCGACGGACCGGGAACCCTGCGCCCCGCCCCCCGGGCGCTGTCCTCCGGTTCTGGCCGCCGCACCCGCGACGGCTGGGAGGTGCAGCTCGTCCGACCGCTGCCGGCTGGCCTCGGGCCGGGGCAACGGGGGGCGGTGGCCTTCGCCGTGTGGGATGGTTCTCACCAGGAGGCCGGGGCGCGCAAGATGCGCACCGGCTGGGTGCCGCTGGCCATTCGAGAGGGCTCATGAGTGCTCCTGCGCTGAGCGAGGCGGCGGCTTGGCGCCTGCTCTCCTGCCTGCTGGAACGCCCGCGCGATAGCTGGCGGGAGGAGGTGGCCGTCCTGGCCCGCGAGGTGGGCGACCCCGCCCTGGCCGAGGCCGCGGCGCGGGCCGCCAGCGAGGCCAGCGAAGGAGCCTATCTCGCCGTGCTCGGGCCCGGAGGATCGGTCTCCCCGCGGCAGGTGGCCTATGAGCCGGAGCGCGACCCGGCGGCCATCCTGGCGCAACTGGCGACGCTCTACGACGCCTTCGCCTACCGACCCGCCGGCGAGGACCCCCCCGACCACATCGCCGTCGAGCTGGGGTTCGCCGGCTTTCTGGCTCTCAAAGGGGCGTGGGCGGCCACCCAGGGGGACGCGACCGCTCTAGCCACCCTGCAGAGGGCCACCGAGCTGTTCCGCCGCGAGCACCTGGACGCCTTTGCCGGCGCCTTGGGTCAACGCCTGGCGACCACCCACGGCTACCTGGCCACAAGCGGTCTGGCTCTCGCCGAGTTCGTTCGCCGCGGTCTCGACCCTTTGGGGTAGGGGGAAGACCACTCAACGGCAAGGAAGCCCGGCGCGAACTCCTCCGCCCCCAGGGCCGAACAGCTCGGTCAGCCGCTGGAGCGCGTGCCGCCAGACAAGGCGGGAGGGGCGCCTCCCAGCAGGGTGAGACAGCTCTCCTTGATGACCACCCACCCCGGGGAGTATTCTTTTTCTTGGAGACTTGGAAATGCTTACAAAGAAGAGCTCCAAAAACCAAATTACGCTTCCCAAGGCAGCCGCGGATCAGTTTGGTGACGTCGACTATTTCGAAGTCATCGCCGAAGAGGAGAGGATCATCCTCGTTCCGTTGCGCCGCAGCCGCGCGCGGGAAGTGCGCGCCAAGTTGCGGCAACTCGGCATCGACGAAGCCGCCGTCGCCGACGCGGTAAGCTGGGCACGGCAACAGTGAGCGCCCGCGTCGTCTTCGACACCAACGTCGTCCTTTCGGCGTTGCTCTTCGAACACGGGCAGGTGAGCTGGCTACGACGCGCCTGGGCCCTGGGGTGGTGTGTGCCGGTGGTGTCTGTCGCTACCGTGGCGGAGCTGGTGCGCGCCCTCTCGTACCCCAAATTCCGCCTCACCACTGCCGAACGCGAAGAGGTGCTGAGCGAGTACTTGCCCTTCGCCGAGGCGGTCGGGGTTACGGCCTCCCCCGTCCACCTCCCGGCCTGTCGTCACGAGGAGGACAGGAAGTTTCTGGAGCTGGCCGTGGTTGCTGCCGCCGATGCCCTGGTGAGCGGGGATGCCGATCTCCTGGCCCTGGCAGGTGATTCACCAATACCCATCCTTTCTCCGGCCCAGGCGCGTCGGCGCTTCTGGCGGCGGTGAGAATCCCCGACGGGGCGAGGAGGAAAGGAACGACGGCCCGATGATTATTTGCGAAGATGCTCGCGCCCTCCTGGCACATCGCGTGGAGCCTTTGGGGGCCACGGAAAGACCCATGCCGGCGGCGCTGGGATGCCGCCTGGCGGCGACAGCCCACGCCGCCGTGGACTACCCGGCGGCGGACGTCTCGGCGATGGACGGCTACGCCGTGCGGGGGGCCGAACTGCCGGGAGAGTTCGGGGTGGCCTTCACCGCCTCGGCGGGGCACCCGCCTGGCTCACTGCCGGCCGGGGCGGCCGTCCGCATCTTCACCGGGGCTTCCCTCCCCGCGGGGGCGGACACGGTGGTGATCCAGGAGACGGCCGAGCCGCGGCCCGACGGCCGGGTGCGCCTGCCCGTCGCCGCTGTCGGGGCCAACGTCCGTCGCCGGGGGGAGGTGTTCGCCCGCGGGGCGGCGGTGGCCACGGCGGGGGAGCTCCTCACCCCCGCCCGCCTGGCCCTGCTGGCCGCAGCCGGGGTGGCGGAGGTGACGGTCACCCCCCGCCCCCGCCTGGCCCTGCTGGTCACCGGGGACGAACTCGCCCCCCCGGGCCACCCCTTGGCGGCCGGGCAGCTGTACGACTCCAACGGCCCCATGCTGGGGGCCCTGGCGGCGGAGGCCCACCTGGAGGTGGAGGCGGCGCACCGGGTGGGGGACGAAGCGGCGGCGCTGCGGCAGGCTCTGGCGGAGCTGGCCAGCCGCTGCGACCTGCTGGTCACCTCCGGGGGCGTCTCGGAGGGGGAGCGGGATCTGCTCCCCTCCTTGCTGGCCGAGCTTGGAGCGGAGCTCGCCTTCCACAAGGTGGCCATGCAGCCCGCCAAACCCCTCCTGGTCGCCCGCCTGCACGGCACCTGGGTGGTGGGGCTGCCCGGCAACCCCGTCTCCGCCCTGGTGGGGTGGCGCCTGTTTGCCCGCCCCTTGGCCGAGGCCCTGGCCGGAGATCGCCACGCCTTTGCCGAGCATCCCCTACCCGCCACCCTCGTCGCTCCCCTGGCCAGCCCCGCCAAGCGTTTGCTCTTCCGCCCCGCCCGCCTGGAATGGACGGGCGTTCGCTGGGAGGTGGAGGTGATCCCCTGGCAGGGCTCCCACGACCTGGTCGCCGCCGCTTCCGCCAACGCCCTGGCCCGGCTGGAGCGGGGCCAGGGGGCCGCGGCGGGGGAGGTCATTGCGGCCTACCCCCTTCCCTGGCCTGAATGGAACACGGGCACCCCAGACCTCGATGGGTAACTCTCGCGACGATAACCTGTTGCCGCCCATGAGCGCGGCGGTAGTCACGGTGTCCGATCGCTGCGCCGCCGGCATCGCCCCCGACACCGCCGGGCCCGCCGTCGCCACCCTGCTGCGGCGGGCCGGGACGGAGGTGGTGTGGACCGGACTGGTCCCCGATGAGGTAGCGGTCATCGCCGAGCGGCTGGTGGCGTTGTGCCGGGAGGGGATCGACCTGGTCCTGACGGTGGGGGGCACGGGGCTGGGGCCGCGGGACGTCACCCCCGAGGCCACCCGGGGGGTGCTGGAGCGGGAGGCGCCGGGCCTGGCCGAGGCCATGCGACTGGGGTCCTCGGCCTCCACCCGTCGGGCGTTCCTCTCCCGGGCCGTCGCCGGGGTGCGGGGGCGCACCCTGGTGGTCAACCTCCCCGGCAGCGAGAAGGCGGCCCGGGAGAACCTCCAGGCCATCCTCGACCTGCTCCCCCACGCGGTGGCCATGCTTCGGGGGGCGGGGCACCCCCACCCTCCTCCGGCGCACCCGACGCCCTCCGGCGGGGGGGAACCGGGGGGGTAGAATCCTCACCTCCGAGGAGGCGACCGTGACCTTTCCCCCCTTCGAGCCCTATCGCAGCCGGGTGGTGGAACCCATCCGTGTCACCACCCCCGAGGAGCGCGCCCACCACCTCGCCCGGGCTGGCTATAACCCGTTTCTGCTCAAGGCCGAGCAGGTGATGATCGACCTCGTCACCGACTCCGGAACGTCGGCCCTGTCGGTGGCGCAGTGGGCGGCCATGCACGGCGCCGACGAGTCGTTCACCGGGTCGGCGAGCTTCGAGCGCTTTGCGGCGGCGGCCGAAGAGCTCTTCGGGCACCCCCACGTCCTGCCGTGTCACCAGGGGCGTGGGGGGGAGCACCTGCTGGCCCGGGCGGTGCTGCGCCCCGGGGATGTGGTCCTGGCCAACACCCTCTTCGCCACCACCCGGCAGAACTTCGAGGAGGCCGGCGCTCGTTGCGAGGACCTGCCCATCCCCGAGGCTCTCGACCCGGGCAGCCGCCACCCCTTCAAGGGGAACATCCACCTGGAGCGCCTGGCCGATCACCTGACCCGGGACGGTGGCACGGTGCGGCTGGTGGTCCTCACCGTGACCGACAACGCCCGCGGCGGCCAGCCGGTCTCCCTGGTCAACCTGCGCCAGGCCGCCGAGCTGTGCCGCCGCCACGGGGTGCCCCTGTGGCTGGACGCGGCGCGGGTGGCGGAGAACTGCTACCTCATCCGGGAGCGGGAGGACGGGCAGGGCGAGCGCACCCCCGAGGAGATCGCCCGGGAGGTGTTCTCCCTGGCGGACGGGGTGTTCATGAGCATGAAGAAGGACGGCCTGGGCAACGTGGGGGGGGTGATCACCTGCCGCGACGCCACCTGGGCCGAGGCCATCCGGGCCCGCCTGCTGGTCTCCGAGGGGATCCCCACCGCCGGGGGCCTGGCCGGCCGCGACCTGGAGTGCATGCGGGTGGCGCTCCACGAGATGTTCGACCTGGCCCACCTGACCTGGCGGGTGGGGGCCACCCGGCGGCTCGCCCGGCAGCTGCTCGCCGGCGGTGTTCCGGTGCTGGAGCCGGTGGGAGCCCACGCCGTCTACGTGGACGGCCGCGCCTTCTGCCCCCACCTCCCCGACGAGCAGTTCCCCGCCTGGTCCCTCTCCGCCGCCTACTACCTGGCCAGCGGAGTGCGCAGCTGGGAGTCGGGCAACGTCACCTACGGCCGCCTGGACCCTGCCACCGGCCGCTGGCGCTGGCCAGCGCTCGACCTGCTGCGCCTGGCCATCCCCCGCCGGGTGTACTCCGACGCCCACCTGGCCTTCGCCGCCCAGGCCCTGGTGGAGCTCCACGCCCACCGCCGGCGGGTGCGGGGGCTGCGCTGCACCTACCGCCCCCCGGCTCTGCCCCAGTTCATCGCCCGCTTCGCCCCGGTGGAGGGCGACGATGGGGTAGCATAGGGGAGGGGGGAACACCATGCTGCTCCACGACCATCCGCGGCCACGAACTCTGCCCACCTATCGCACCCTGACCTGCCCCTACAACGGCCGGCAGGTGAGCTTCTGCCGGGGGCTGTGCGCCCCGCTGGCGGGGGTTGGCGCCTGCGGGCGCCTCGCCCCCCACGCCCTGCTGGGCCGCACCCAGCTGGCCATCGCCCGCCAGCTGGCGGCGAGCGCGGGGTCGTAGCCCGGTTTTGCCCGCCGCGCCCGGGGGGAGGACCCCATGCGCCCCACCGTCCTGCAGATCAAGATCCTCCACACGGTGATCTTCTGGATGCTCTCAGGCTGCGTGCTCTACGCCCTCTACAGCGGCCTGGCCGACCGCATCACCCCCTGGACGTGGGTGGCGGTGGCGGCGCTGGCGGTGGAGAGCGTGGCGCTGGCGGCCTCCGGGTGGGTCTGCCCGCTCACCCTGCTGGCCGAGCGCCAGGGTGCCGCACGTGGGTCGGTGGCCGACATCTTTCTCCCCAGGGTGCTGGCCGATCGCATCTTTCCCGTCTGCGGAACGCTCTACGGCGTTGCCCTGGCGCTGCTCATCTGGCGAGTGGTGATGTGACGGGCGGGGAGCGAGCGAGAGTCGCGCCCTTGCCGCCCCCGCGCCGGGCCCGTCGCCCGTGTCACCTGGCCAGCGGCACCACGTAGAAGAGCACCGCGAAGAAGTGCAGGATGCTGCCGACGAGGACGAAGCCGTGCCAGATGGCGTGGTGGTAGGGCAGGCGCCCCCAGGCGTAAAACGCCACCCCGGCGGTGTACACCACCCCGCCGGCGATGAGCAGGACGAGCCCCCCCGCCGCCACCGACTGCCCCAGGGGACGCGCCGCGATGAGCACCAGCCACCCCATGAGCACGTAGAACGCCACCGACAGAACCCGCAGGCGGCCGATCAGCGTCGCCTTGAAGATGATCCCCAGCACCGCCATCCCCCACACCACGCCGAACAGCGTCCACCCCCACGGACCGCGCAGGTTCACCAGAGTGAAGGGGGTGTAGGTCCCGGCGATGAGCAGATAGATCGCCGCGTGGTCCAGCACCCGCAACACTCGCTTGGCGCGCTGGAAGGTGCCCGGGATGGCGTGGTAGATGGTGCTGGCGGTGTAGGCGAGCACCAACGTGGCGCCGAAGATGCTGCAGCCGACGATGTGCCAGGCGTCGCCATGGAGCGCCGCGAACGCCACCAGCACCGCCAGGCCGCCGATGGATAGCAGGATGCCGACGCCGTGGGTGACGCTGTGGGCGATCTCTTCCCCCAGGGTGTAGACGGGGGTAACGGGGCGGGTATTCACCACCACGCTCCGGAGTATAGCAGGTACCTGGTATAGCCTTCTTTCCTTTTCCGCTGATCCTGCTTCCGCACTCGCCCGGCGGAGTGGAAAGACCCTCCCATGCTCCCCACATCCGGATCGCCGATCGGCGTCCGGCCCGCAGGGCTCAAAAAGCCTCTGAAAAGAGAGAAGAAATCAGCTCCAGCAGCCGGTCCCACGGGCCCCGGGTTTTCCATTCGTGGTAGGTGAACAAATCCGAGACGGCAATGTCCTTGACGATCGCCCCCTCCACCGCAGCGGCAAAGGGACGATCGTAGATGACGACGTTGGCCTCGGCGTTCTTCTTCATGGAGCGGTTGGAGAAGTTGACCGAGCCGATGGTCGTCCACACCCCGTCCACCACCATCGCCTTGGTGTGCATCATGGTGGGCTGGTACTCGTAGATCTGCACCCCGCCGGCGAGCAGCTCGCCGTAGTAAAAGCGCGAGGCCCGCCGCACCGGCGGGATGTCCACATGGGGGCCGGGAACCACCACGCGCACGTCCACCCCCCGCCGCGCCGCCTCCACCAGGGCACGGCGGATCTGCCGATCGGGGACGAAGTAGGCGCTGACGATGAAGATGCGCTCCCGCGCCGCCTGGATCCCCATGTAGAGCATGAGCTTGGCCATGGAGCTCTGATCCGTCCGCGAGGACGAGATGGCCTGGGCAAGCACCTCGCCCACCGGAGGAACCACGGGGAAGTGGCGCACCCCGTGCAGCACCTCACCGGTGGTGTGGACCCAGTCCTCCATGAAGATGCGCTGCATCTGGCGGACCACCGGTCCCTCCAGGCGCACCGCCAGCTCGCGCCACTCGGAGGAAGAACGGGCGTCGCCGCGCCAGCGGTCATCGATGCCCCAGCCGCCGCAGTAGCCGATGCGCCCGTCGATGATCAACAGGCGCCGATGGGTGCGATCCCCCAGCCGGAAGATGGAAAACAGCCGGATGGGCTTGTACACCCGCACCTGGACCCCGGCGGCGCGCATCTTGTCGGTGAGGGTGGCGCCCAGCCTGGCTCCCACCCCATCCACCAGGACCCGCACCTCCACCCCGGCGCGCGCCCGCTCGGCCAGGGCGCGGGCAAAGGCCGAGGGGATTTCCCCATCGGCAAAGAGGTACGTTTCCAGGTTGATGGAATGCCGGGCGGCGGCAATGGCCGCCAGCATGTCGGGAAAGAAGCCGTCGCCGTTTTCCAGCAGCACCGCCCGGTTTCCCGGCACCATGCCGGCGCGCAGGGCCTCCAGGGAGTTGAGGAACTCCTTGCTGCTCACCCCGTAGTCCGGGTCGTACCGGTAGAAGGTGCGCTTGCCAGAGGAGACACACCCGGCGGCGGGCAGCAGCAAGGCCACCGCCAGGAGCGCACGCAGCCGGCCCCGCCCCCTCCAGCGCGCGGTCCCTCCCCCGCGTCGTCCCGCCGGGCTGTCCGTCGCCACGCCCGCTCCTCTATTGGGGTTCGGCCAGGGCACCGCGAGCCCGCAGCAGGTCCAGCACCTGCGCCACCGGCAAGGCGTCGACCGTGCGCCCCCGAGCGGCGACGGTGGTGGCGGCGAACAGCGAGTTGACCACCGCCTCCTCGGTGGCCTCCATGACCGCCAGGAAGAGGGGAGAAAGGGCATCATCACCCAGCCGGGGAGCCGGCCTGGGTTGCCGCTCGCCGTGGCGCAGGCGCACCTCGGGGTGGGCGGAGAAGGCGATGGCGTAGTCGCCGCTGCCGCCGGCCCCAAAGGAACCGGCCCGCCCCAGCCCCAGGGGGGCTCGTGCCGCCAGCCGCTCCAGCTGGCGGGCGTCCAGGGGGGCGTCGGTGGCGATGACGATCATGCAGGAACCGCCGGAGTCGGCCTCCAGCGCCTGTTTGAAGCTGTAGCGCCCGAGCAGCTGCCCCACCGGCACGCCGGCGATGGTCAAGGCCCCGCCGAAGTTGGTCTGCACCAGCACCCCGACGGTGAAACCGCCCAGGGAGGCGGGGAGCCGCCGGGAGGAGGTGCCGATCCCGCCCTTCCACCCCAGACACACCGTCCCGGTGCCGGCTCCCACCGACCCCTCCGCCACCGGCCCGCCGGCCGCGGCAGCCAGCGCCTGACGCAGTTCGCTGCGTCCCACCGGCCGCCGCCGGATGTCGGAGAGGCGGGCGTCGTTGCACTCCCCCACCACCGGATTGACCGAGATCACCTCCTGGTTACCAGGTTGCTCCAGGGTCCATTCGGCCAGGGCATCGGCCACCCGCCACACCGACAGGGTGGAGGTAAGGGCGATCGGGGTCTCCAGCGCCCCCAGCTCGCGTACCTGGGACAGCCCGATGAGCTTGCCAAAGCCATTGAACACCGCCACCGCGGCGGGAACCTTGTCCTGGAAGAGGTTGCCTGGGTGGGGAAGGACCACCGTGACGCCGGTGCGTACCTCCTCCCCCTCCACCAGGGTGGCGTGTCCCACCCGCACCCCGGGCACATCGGTGATGGCGTTGTGGGGCCCGGGCGGCAGCATGCCGATCACCACCCCGACCTGGCGGGGCCGCGGGGCGGCGGCCACGGCCACACCACCAGCCAGAAGCAAAGGGAGGAGCAGGCGCAACATGGGCACCTCCAGTGCCGGGGCATTGTAGCCGCCACGCCTGCTCGCTGCCCGGCGAGCAGCTGGATGCTACTCCAGCGTGGCCACCGGCAGGACCGTGCGCGGGTCGTTGGTGGTGCGGTCCACCACCGACACGTAGCAAGCCACCGGCTGATCGCTGGTGAAGAAGAGGTCCACCAGCTCGGGAGCCATGCACACGGTCAGCAGGGGTTCGGGTGCGCTGACCCGCAGCTGTCGCCAGGACTCTCCCTCCAGGGCCAGCTCGTAGGGCGTCGTCACCTCCACCCCGTTGATGGTGAGCCGTCCCGGCCTGCCGGCGCGGTCTCGCCCGAGGCGCACCGTCGCCTTGGCCGTCCCCGGGTTGACCAAGTGGAGGTGGAGATCAAAAAGCGGCGGCCCGCAGGGTCCCGGGTGCCAGATCAGTCCGGGCAGCATCCACACCACCCTCGGCCCCGGCAGCTCGGACCACGGGATGCCGGGGATGACCTGGCCGAAGCCGCGCAGCAGGTCCTCTCGCGACACGTTCATGGCCCCCCGCTCGTTGACCATGTGGCCGGTGATCTCCAGCCGGCGGTCGGCGGCGAAGACCAGAGCCCCCAGCAGGCGATCCACACACCCCAGGTCCCGGGCGATCTGACTGGCCGGCCAGGCGATGGTGGTGTAGGCGGGAACGCGACGTTCCACCACGCTGCGCGGCAGGCAGGGTCGCTCGGCGCGCTGGTCTGAAACGATGGCCCGCACCAGGCGTACCGATACCTCCACCGGGTGGGGGTTGGCGATGTACACCTCGGTGGTCCAGCGGTTGCCCCCCTTGCCGCCGGCCTGGTAGGCGAAGGCCGGCAGCACCATGTCCTCCGCCGCCGCCAACCCGGCCACCAGCAATCCGGATAGAAAGATCAGTGGTGCCTTGAGTTTCGGCATGGCTTCCTCCTCGCGATCAGGGCACGAGGGCTCACCCTCGTGGCCGACCCCTGTCCTCCCCCTCCGATATCTCCAACGTGGCGCCCCGACGCGCCGCTGTCAAGGGCGGCGGCTGGCTCCGCCGGTGACGAGGAACACCGGGGAGGGTAGGATGAGAGAATGGATCCGACCTTCCGGGATGCAGACCGCGGGCGCTCCAGCGGCGGGGGCGTGCTGCAGCGCGGGGTGCGGCTGGTGCGCCGGCAGGTGCGGAGGGCGCGGTTCGTCCTGCGTCCGCCGCGGGCGCGGTTCGTGTACGACCCGGCCTATGACCGTCACCTCTGGGGGGTGCCCCTCGACCCGTTGCGCGCCGATCGCATCCTCGCCTTCCTCACCGAGGAAGGGCTCATCACCCACGAGGAGATCTCCACCCCCCGCCCGGCGGCGATGAAGAACCTGCTGCTGGCTCACACGCCGGAGTACGTGGAAACGTTGCAGCGCGCCTCCACCCTGACCTCCATTCTGGGCACCCCGGTGAGCGAGGAGGAGCGGGAACGCATCCTCGATTTGCAGCGCCTGATGGTGGGAGGGACCATCCAGGCGACCCGCATCGCCCTCGCCTCGGGCAACGTGGGGGCCAACCTGGGTGGCGGCTTCCACCACGCCGTCGCCGATCGCGGCATGGGGTTTTGCGTCTTCAACGACGTGGTGGTGGCCATCCGCCGGTTGCGCCAGCGGGGTTGGCAGGGGCGGGTGCTGGCGGTGGACCTGGACCTCCACGACGGCAACGGCACCCGCGCCGCCTTCGCCGAGGACGCCACCGTGCATACCTACTCGATCCACAACGACCACTGGGGGGATACGGCGGCGGTGGAATCCACCAGCATCGCCCTGGGGGCTGGAGTGGCGGACGAGGCATACCTGGGCACCCTGCTCAAGACCTTGCCCCCGGTGGTCGAACGCTTCTCCCCCGATCTCATCATCTACATCGCCGGGTGCGACGTGGCCGCTGGCGACGCCCTCGGCAACTGGCGCCTCACCGCCGACGGCATTCTCGCCCGCGATCGGCTGGTGGCCGAGCTGGCCCTCGGGCGGCGAATCCCTCTCGTGGTCCTGCTGGGCGGCGGTTACGGTGACGAGGCGTGGCGGTACTCGGCCCGCTTCTTCGCCTGGCTGCTGGCCGGTCGCGCCATCGAGCCGCCCGACAACGAGGAGTTGACCCTGCTACGTTTTCGACAGATCAAGGCGCGGCTGGATCCCCTCGCCCTCACCTCGACGACGGCCGACAGCGACTGGGGGCTCACCGAGGAGGATCTGGTGGGCATTCTGCCCGGCGTGCCGCGCCAGACCCGCTTCCTGAACTACTACTCGAAGGTCGGCGTGGAGCTGATGCTGGAGCGCTTCGGCATCTTCAACCTGCTGCGCGCGAAAGGGTTCTCGAGTCCCAGCTTGCAACTGGAGCTGGACCACCCGCTGGGCCAGACCCTGCGGGTGTGGAACGGCGGCGTGGCGGCCGAGCTGCTGCTCGAGGTACGCCTCAACCGCTCCGCCCGCGCCGTGCCAGAGATGGAAGTCCTCGTCATCGAGTGGCTGCTGCTGCAAAACCCCCGGGCCTCCTTTCCCGCCCATCGCCCCCCCCTTCCGGGGCAGCAGCACCCCGGCCTGGGCATCCTCACCGAGGTTTTCGGCTGGTTGGTGGTGATGTGCGAAAGCCTCTCCCTCGACGGCATCTTCGTCCACCCCAGCCACTACCACATTGCCGTCTTGAGCCGCAAGCACCTGCGCTTTCTCGACCCGGCGCACGAGGCGCTGTTTCGCGCCCTCGGCGTGGCGCTCGCCGGGATGCCTCTGGCCATGGCTTCGCGCGCCGTCGACAACCTTGCGGTGTGGGACAGGGATGCCAACCAACCGGTGCGCTGGGGGGTACATCCCATGGTCCTGCCGGTCTCGGAGCGTTTGCGGCAGCTGGTGGAGGGGGAAGACTACTTGGCGGCGGTGGAGGCGACGGTTCGCCACCTGGAATACCGGCCTGGCAAAGCCACCGGCGGGGTACACTGATCCCATGACCATGCGCATCGCCCTGGTGCAATACGAGGTGAACCACGACCCGCGGTTCAATCTTGAGCGCGGCCTGGCGGCGGTGCGGCAGGCCGCCGCCCACGGCGCCCGTCTGGTGATCTTTCCGGAACTGGCGCTGACCCCGTTTTTTCCCCAGCGACCGGTCTGCGGCCCACCACCCCTCGGGCTGGCCGAAGAGGTCCCGGGCCCCACCACCGACGCCTTTGCCGCGCTGGCGCGGGAGCTTGGTGTGGTCATTGTCCTGAACCTGTACGAGCGCGAGGATGATCACGCCTTTGACAGTTCGCCGGTGATCGACGCCGACGGGCGCCTTTTGGGGGTGACCCGGATGCTGCACATCGCCGAGATGCCGGCGTTCCACGAGCAGGGGTACTACGCCCCCGGTGACCGCGGCATGCCCGTGTACAGCACCGCGGTGGGCCGCCTGGGCGTGGCCATCTGCTACGACCGCCACTACCCGGAGGTGATGCGCGCCCTGGCCTTGAGAGGCGCCGAGATTGTCGCCGTCCCCCAGGCCGGCGCGGTGGGGGAGTGGCCGGAGGGGCTGTTCGAGGCGGAGATGCGCGTCGCGGCCTTCCAGAACGGCTACTTCGCCGCCCTCGCCAACCGCGTCGGCCGCGAGGAGGTGCTGGAGTTCGCCGGCGGTTCTTTCGTCTGCGACCCACTCGGCCAGGTCATCGCCCGCGCCCCCCTGGGCGAGGGGTGCATCCTCTACGCCGACTGCGACCTTTCCCTCGTTGCTTCCTCCCCGGCGCGCCGGTTGTTCCTGCGCGATCGCCGCGCCGAACTGGTGCCGCATCTTTTTGAACCTGAGAAACAGACTCCCTGATCGCGAGCTGGTACGCCGTCAGTGCGAAATCTGTGGAGGTCAATGAGCTGGCCCATCTCGAAGCGCAGCTGTTAAGAGCATTGACAGCTCCCGCAGGATGCGCTACTGTAGCCGGCGAAGGAGGATTCTATGAAAAGGTTACTTGCTGTGGCATCTTTGGTGTGCCCGCTTGTCCTCGTGGCCGTGGCGGTGGCCAGCGACCACGGACAGGCTCCGCCGCCCCCAGCTCCGCCTCTCGCGACCGCCCTTGCAACCAGCGGCGCCACCTATCTGACCGACACCGACAACGAGAACAACGCCGGCACTGGCGTGGCCGACGGGGACATGGGAGCTGCGAGCCCGGGCTGCCTTTTCAATACCAGCTCCATTCACCCCATCGAGTTCAATATCTTTGTCACCGGCCCTCTGCCCACCACCTCGGCGATCCTGCTGCTGGAAACCTGGGATGTGGACTTCCCGGACGAGCGTAATGAGGTGTACTTCAACAACACCTTGGTGGGTGTGGCCACCGGCGCCAACAACCAGTGGTCCAACCCCTCCTTCACCATCCCCCTGGGGCTGGTGGTGGCGGGCAAGAACACCGTGCGCATGCAGGTGGATACCCTGGGCGTCGGCAACTGGTGCAGTTGGATTGCCCGTGGCCAGCTGATCATCGACGGCGGCGCCCCGGCCACCGCCTCCTGCCGCACCATCACCACCAACAAGGGCAACTACCAGTGGGGCGAGCAGGTGACCGTGACGGTCGAGGCCGACACCACCCTGCCCACCCAGAGCGTGCGCATCGAGGTGAACCTCAAGAACTCCCAGGGCGTGATCGTGGCGGGCGCCAACCGTACCGTCACGATCACCGGCACCAACAACGACCCCGAGTCGTTCAATCTGGGTTTGCCAGCCTCGGGCAATATCGAGACATACACTGCCGAGGCGCTCATCTTTGACAGTCAAACCGGCGCCTTCCAGACCACCTGCAGCGTCAACTTCCAGGTGGGTCGCGAGGCGATCCCGACCCTCGGCTTCGTCGGTCTGGCGGCGCTGGCCGTGCTGCTGGCCGCGGCGGCGGCCTTTGCATTGCGTCGGTAGCGCCATCGCACAGTCTCTTGGCTGCTCGACCCGGGGGGTGCGCCCCCCGGGTTTTTGCTTTCGCTGCCGCCGCTGGTGGCTTCGGGCTGGCCTCGGCGTGGTCAAACGATCGTCAGTTGACATCTCCTGAAAGGGGGCCTATCGTCACAGCTCAGAGAAGAAAGGGGGAGTCATGTCTATCGGGAAGTGCTTTTCAGCGGTTGCCGCGGTGCTGGTCGTGGCAACTTCGGGAGGCCCGACACTCGCCGCCACCCAGACGCGCTGCACCGGCTACTCACGAGCCAAGGCGAACGTGCTGCTCACGCCCGGCGCCATCATCTCCAACGGCACGGTACAGTTGGGGGTCCATCGCGAGGGTCACCTCAACGTGCCAGGGGGCACGCCCTCGTCAGGCACCGGCACCACCGACGTCGGATTGCGGTACGTACCCACCAACGCCGAGTCCACCGCGCCGGGCTGCCTGTGCGAGGGGTGGGGTATCAAGGACTTCCTCACCGGCAACTGGGCCGGCGCCAATGAGGACCAGGGCGGCATCGTCGGCAACCTTCCGATGACCGTGGAGAGCTTCACCTCCACGGCCACCACTGCCACCTCGGTGGTCAACGTGGGCGGGATCTTTCGGGTTACCCACGACTACAAGCCCTCCACCTCGCCGAACCTCTATCAGGTGGACGTGACCATCCAGAACATCTCCGGGGCAGTGGTGGACCTGCGGTACCGCCGCCTCATGGACTGGGATATCGAGCCCACCGCCTTTTCCGAGTTCGTGACCGTGGTCACCGGCGGTTCCCAGGCGGTGGGGTTCACCAGCAACGACGGGTTCGATTCCCCTGAACCGTTCAACGGCAATGTAGGCATAGGGTATACGGGTGAGTTCACCGACGCTGGACCGGACGATCACGGCGCCCTTTTCGACTTCAATTTCGGCGGCCTGCTGCCAGGTGCCAGCTTCTCTTTCGTGACCTACTACGGCGCGGCCGGCAACGAGGTGGACGCCCTGGCCGCCCTGGCCAGCCAGGGAGTGACCGTGTACTCCCTCGGCCAGCCGTCCACCCCCGACGGCCCCACGCTGGGAACTCCCAACACGTTCATGTTCGGGTTCTCGGGTACCGGCGGCTCCCCTCTGCCCACCCCCGTGCCGGTGGCGACGGCGACGCCCACCATGCCACCGGAAGCCATCCCCACCACCTCGGGCAAGGGTTTGATCCTCTTCGTCGGCTTGCTCGCCCTGGTGGGTGCCGCACTGCTCTGGCGAGTCCGCCTGTAACTCGCCCTTCGAAGCCGAATTGATCCTTCGCCCCCGCGGAGACACCGCAGGGGCGTTTTCCTTCCGAGCCATTCTCCAGCTAGACGTGGTTTCGCAGCATGAGCTCCTTGGGGTGAGGTTCGAGGTACGTCTGGCCCGCCAGGTAGGCCACCTGGTGCACCCGCACCCAGTGGCGCAAGAGGGTCACCGGCACCACCAGCGGAACCAGCCCGGCGCGGTAGTCCTCGATGAGAGCGAGCAGCTCTGCCCGGTCCGCGGCGCTCAGCAGCTTCTTGAAGTGGCCGAGGACGTGGAGCAGGACGTTGGCGTTGCGGCGGGGGGTGGCGATGACCTTGAGGCCCGCCATGAACTGGCTGGTGTAGTTCGCCTGGATCTCGAGGGGGGGAACCCCCTTGGCGGTGGCGACCAGTCGCCCCAGAGCCTGGTAGATCTGGGGGCTGTGGGCCATGAGTTGCAGCTTGTGGGCGGTGTGAAACGCCACCAGATCGCCCAGCCGCCACCGCCCGGCGAAAAGCTGCCGCAGGCGGTGATGCGCAAACACCCGTTCGACGAAGTTGTCCCGCAACCGGGGATCATTGAGGCGCCCCTCCTCCTCTACCGGCAGGGAGGGAAGGTGCCCCAGCAGGGCGGCGGCGAACAGCCCCACGCCGTTCTTGGAGGGCATGCCCTGGTCGCGGTAAACCTTGACCCGCTCCATTCCGCAGGAGGGGGAGTCCTTCTTGAGCACGAAGCCATCCAGCTGCGTCTCCGCCAGTGCCGCCGCACGGCGGGCCGACAATTCCCGCATGCGCCCGGTCCAGTCGGCCCCGGAGCGGGGGGCGATCATGCGAATGTCTCCCTGCTGCTCCACCAGGCGCACCGACTCCCGGGGCACCCCCATCCCCACCTCCAGCTCCGGGCACACCGGCACCCACTCCACCCACTGGCCGAAGGTATGGACCAGGAAGGAGTCCTGCTTGTGGCCGCCGTCGAAGCGCACCTTTTTTCCCAGCAGACAGGAGGAGATCCCCACCCGGATGGGGTCTTCGCCGTCGGGCCTGGGGTCTCGTTTGCTCATGGTTGCTCCTCGGAGAAGGTGACCGCCATGGCCGCTGCCCGCTGACGGGTTTCTTCCGCCTGCCGCCAGGCGGCTGCTGAATCCCACTGGTCTCGAGCAACTGTCCAGCCGTGCAGGTGGGCAAGGCAGAGATCGGCCAGCGCCGCGATGTGGTCGGCACGGTCGTTGAGCGCCGGCAGGTAGCGGAAGCGACCACCACCGGCGCGGTGGAAGATCTCGCGGTTCGTCTCGGCGATCTCTTCCAGGGTTTCCAGGCAGTCGGCGGCAAACCCGGGACAGAGGACATCCACCGACGCCAGACGCTCACTTCCCCAGCGGCGCAGGGTGGCATCGGTGGAGGGTTCCAGCCACCGCTGCCGCCCGAAGCGGGACTGAAACGCCACCGCCCAGCGCCCCTCGGCGAGCCCCAGCGCCTCGGCCAGCAACCGGGCTGTCTTCTGGCAGTGGCAGAAGTAGGGGTCCCCGGCGAGAAAGGCGCGCCTGGGGATCCCGTGGAAGGAGATCAGGAGGCGCTCCGGCTCCCCTTCCACGGCCCAGACCTCCCGCACGGAGGCGACTAGGGCGGCCAGATACCCGGGATGGTCGTGGTACGAGGCCACCGTGCGCAGCTCCGGCATCCAGCGCCAGCTCGCAACCTCGGCGAACACCGCCGCCAGCGTCGACCCGGTGGTGGCCGAGCAGTACTGGGGGTAGAGGGGCAGCAGGAGGATGCGCTGGCACCCCCTGGCCCGCAGCTCACCCAGCGCGGCGGCCAGGGAGGGGGTGCCGTAGCGCATCCCCAGCGCCACCTCGAGCGGCGAGCCGAGGCGGGATCGCAACGCCAGCTCCAGCGCCACCGCCTGTCGGCGGGAGATGGACAGCAGGGGTGAGCCGGCGGCGCTCCAGATGCGGCGATAAAGCCGCGCCGAGCGCCGTGGTCGAGTGGTCAGGACGAAGAGGTGCAAGATCACCCACCAAAGGGGGCGCGGCAGCTCCACCACGCGGGGATCGGAGAGGAACTGCCTGAGGTAACGGCGCAGCGCCCGGGGTGTGGGGGCGTCGGGGCTGCCCAGGTTCGCCAGCAACACCCCCGCCGCCGGAATGGCGCCGTGGTTCCAGTCGGGCACAGCACTCAGACGACCCACGGCTTCAGCCCCGGCCTCTCCAGCCGCAAGCCAGCCGGGTCATTCTGCCATGAGGAGCACCATCTGCGGCGCATGGCCAAGTCCCGGCGATCGACCCGACCCCCGTCGGTCAGCATAGCAGGTCGCTCCCCGCACCAGACCCCCACAGCTGCCGCTGGTGAGAAACTGGTGTAGAATAATCGGCCCGACCGTGCGGGCCACCCGCTCGGGCCATGCGGGAAGGATCGCCGATGCTGGAAGAAAACTCCACCACCCCCGACACCCAGAGCTTCGCTGAAGCGCTGGCCGAATCGTTTACCCATGACACCATCGAGGTCGGTCAACTGGTGAGCGGTGAAATCATGGCCGTCGCTGGCGACGTGGCGCTCATCTCGGTGGGTGGCAAGACCGAGGCCATCATGGACCGCTCCGAGCTGGGCGAGCTGCGCCCCGGCGATGGCCTCGATGCGGTGGTGGTGGCGCTGCAGCCGGAGTTGCGCGTCTCCCATCGTCTGGCCATCGAGCGCCGGGAGCGGGAAGCCCTGCGCGGCGCCTACGCCAATCTGGTGCCGGTGGAGGGCAAGATCACCGGGCGCAACAAGGGTGGCTACGACGTCTCCATCGCCGGGATTCGCGCGTTCTGCCCGATGTCGCAGATCGATCTGGCCTTTCCCCGCAACGTCGACGCCTACCTGGGCAAGTCCTACCGCTTCCGCATCACCGAGCTCTCGGACGACCTCTCCACCATGGTGGTCTCGCGGGCGGCGGTGCTCAAGGAGGAGCGGGAGCAGAGCGAGGCGCAGGCCTGGGAGCGGATCACCACCGGCGCGGTGCTGGAGGGCGAGGTCAAGTCCATCCGCGATTTCGGGGTGTTCGTCGACCTGGGCGGCGTCGATGGCATGGTGCATGTCAGCGAGCTGTCGCACCGCGCCAACGTGCGTCCCTCCCAGGTGGTGAAACAGGGGCAGCGGGTCAGGGTCAAGGTCCTCGAGGCAGACCGGGAGAAGAATCGCATCTCCCTGTCCATCAAGGCCCTGGAGGCCGACCCGTGGGCCGAGGCAAAGGAGAAATTCCTCCCCGGGTCACCCTTCACCGGTACCGTCGCTCGCAAGACCGAGTTCGGGATCTTCGTCGAGCTGCTGCCCGGTGTGGATGGGCTGATCCACGTTTCCCAGCTTCCCCCGGGACAGGGGATGGATGACGAGGCCCTTGCTCCCGGCAGCTCGGTTTCTGGCTGGGTCAAGGAGTTCGACGAGAAACGCCGACGGATTTCACTGACTCTGAGAGAAATGGCTACCACCGATCCATGGGCCGACGCAGCCACTCGCTACCCCACCGGAACTCTGGTGGAGGGGGTGGTGGAGCGTACGGCGTCGTTCGGTGTCTTCGTTGCCCTTGAAGCTGGCCTGACCGGGCTCATCCCCGCCTCCGAGGCGGACGTGCCCAGGGGCACCGACCTGGCCAGCCGTTTCGTTCCCGGTAGCAAGGTGTCCGCCGCGGTGCTGTCGGTGGACCCGGAGCGCAAGCGGCTTTCCCTGTCGGTCAAGAAGGGCAAGGAGAGCAAAGCCGCCAAGGAGTTCCGCAAGTGGTCCGAGGAGCGCCAGACGGAACGCCGGCAAGAGGTCACCGCGTTTGGCGCCGCCCTGGCCAAGGCCCTGGAGAGCAAGCGCTAGCTCGCTTTTTCGGGATCTTGCCGCGGCGTGTTACCCCCCTCGCGGGGAAGGTGGACGACGACGGTGGTGCCGACTCCCTCCTGGGAGGTGAGGTGCACGGTCCCACCCAGCACCTTCATGAGGTGCTTGACGATGGCCAGCCCGAGCCCTGACCCGGCGCTCTGTTCGTCCCGCCTGACCCGGTAAAAGCGCTGAAAGACAAAGGGGATCTCCTGCGCTGGGATGCCCACCCCGGTGTCGCTGACCGAGATCGTCGCCCCGCCACCCTCCTCCGAGACCGACACCGTCACTGCACCGCCGCGCCGGTTGAAGCGAATGCCGTTGGAGACCAGGTTCGTGAGGACTTGTCCGAGGCGTACGGGATCACTCTCCAGCCAGACCGGCTCGCCCTCCACCACCAGGGTCACCTCGGCGGCGCTTGCCTCACTGGAAAGATCAGCCACCACTTGACGGGCCACCGCGGTCACGTCGATGGGTTCGCGGTGCAGGCGTACCTGGCCAGACTCGATGGCGGCCAGCTCCTCCAGATCCTCGGCCAAGGTGGTCAGGCGCTTGACCTGCCGGTTGAGGGCAGCGGCCAGCTCGCCCAGCTCTGGCTGCTCCTCCACCTCCTCGGCCAGCCCCGCCAGCACCGTCAGCGGGGTGCGCAGCTCGTGGGCCAGGTCGGCGACCAGGGCGCGGCGCGCCCGCTCCAGCTGGCGCTCCCCGCGGACATCCCGAAGCACGATCGCCGCCGCCAGCACCGGGTGCGCCAGGGGGCAGACGCGCACCGCCAGTTCCGCCCCCTCGGCGCCGGCACAGGTGGTGAAGGTGGCGGCCCCCCCCTCCAGAGCCCCCTGCACGGCTCCCATCAGTTCCGGGGCGCGCGCCACCTCCACCAGAACCCGGCCCGTCGCCAGCTTCGACCCCAGAAGCCTTTCCGCGGCCGGATTGGCAAAGCGCAAGCGCGCCTGAGAGTCAATCAGGACCACCCCCTCGCTGACCTCTGCCAGGGCTGCCCGCATCGCCTGTTGCGCCCGTTCTCCCTCCTCCCGCAAGGCGCGAAAGTGGCGGTCGGCGTCTTCGGCCAGGCTCTCCAGATCGGCGCCGGGGGGGAGATCCGACCATGGCGAAAGGTGACGCGCCGCCCGCCGGTAGGCGGCGTACTCCCAGGCCTGAGCCACGCCGCCGGCGGCAGCGGCAACCAGGACTACAACCAGCGCCGCAAACCACGGAAACGGGAGGTACCCCGTCTCCGCCGCGGCGCGCGCGAATCCCAGCGTGCCCTCGGGCCCCACCACCGCCGCGGCGACATAGAGGCTCGGTCTGTCGGTGGTGAGAGAACGGCGGCGAGCGGTACCGACCCCCGTCGTCCTCGCCGCCTCGATTTCGGGCTGGGCACGTTGGTTTTCCAGCCTGCCGAGGAGGGCCGCGGTGGCCCACGAATCAGCCCGCACCCAGCCGTCCCGGTCGATGAGGGTCACGTGGGTTGACGACGCCGTCGCCCATCGCCGGACAGCGGCGTCGGCGGCCGCCGCGCTCTCCGGCAGACCGGCCAGGAGGGGCGCTGCTTCGGAGGCCAGCGCGGTTGTCACCGCCAGCAAGCGGGCGGTGGTCGCCTCCAGCGCCGCGGCGTGACGCTCCCGAGCCACACCCACCAGGCCGCCGAACCCCACCAGCACCGAGATGAGGAATACCGTACCACCCGGCCTGCGCCGCAACTTCAACGCTGTCCCCCGAAGCGGTAGCCGCTGCCGATCACCGTCTCGATGACCTCGTCCGCCAGTTTACGGCGCAGCGTGCGAATGTGCGCGTCCACGGTGCGGGCGTCGACGGCGGAGGCCAGTCCCCACACGGCATCGAGGATTTGCTCCCGCGAAGCGACGCGGCCCCCCAGGGAGATGAGGTACCAGAGGATGTCCAGCTCCCGCTGGGTCAGGTGAACCGGCTTCCCCTCCCAGCTGACGTGCCGGCGGTCCACGTCGACGACGAGCCGGCCATCGTTGTACACCCCCCCCGGCACGCCCCGCTCCCAGCGCTGGCGGCGCACCAGGGCCCGCACCCGCGCCAGCAGCTCGCGAGGCGAGAAGGGCTTGGTGAGATAGTCATCGGCACCCTGCTCCAGCCCGGCGACGCGATCGGCCTCGCTGGCCCGGGCGGTGAGCATGAGGATGGGTACCGTCCGGGTGGAATCCCACCCGCGCAGCTCTCGACACAGGGTCATGCCGTCAGTATCGGGCAGGTTCAAGTCCAGAATCACCAGCTCGGGCAGGTGCTGCTCGCAGCCGCGCAAGAAATCCTGCCCTTTCAAGAACACTTCCACCTCGAACTCGCCGGTCCGCCGCAGCTGCCTGGCCACCAGCGAGGCGATGTCCACATCGTCTTCGACCACGAAAACGCGCACGCTCATCCAAACCTCCCGGACACGTAGGCCTCGGTCTGACTGTCCCTGGGCGTGGTGAAGAGCTCGACGGTGGGACCGTATTCGATCAGCCGACCAAGCAGGAAAAAGGCCGTGCGGTCGGCGACTCTGGTGGCCTGTTGCAGGTTGTGGGTGACAATCACCACGGTGAGCGAGCGGCCCAGCTCCAGCACCAGTTCCTCCACCCGGGCCGTGGACAGCGGGTCGAGCGCCGAAGCCGGCTCATCGAAGAGCAACACCTCCGGGCGAACGGCCAGCGCCCGGGCGATGCAGAGGCGCTGCTGCTGGCCGCCAGAGAGCATGGAGGCCTGGAGATTCAGGCGATCCTTCACCTCGTCCCACAGGGCGGCGGCGCGCAGCGCCTCCTCCACCCGCAAGGCGAGTTGCGCCGGGGAAAGCCGCTCGTGCAGCCGTGGTCCGTAGGCCACGTTGTCAAAGATCGACGAGGGAAAGGGGTTGGAGCGTTGGAAGACCATCCCTACCCGCCGTCGCAGGGCCACTGGATCGGCGTGGGTGTCGTAGATGTCCTGGCCGTCGAGGAGCACGCGGCCGGTGAGGGCAAACCCGGGCACCACATCGTTCATGCGGTTGAGACTCCGCAGGATGGTGGATTTCCCGCACCCCGACGGCCCGATGAAGGCCGTGACCCCGCGCGCGGGGATATCCATCGTCACCTCGTGCAGGGCACGGGTGCCGCCATAGAAGCACGACACCTGCTGCAGGCGAAAGCGCACCTCCTCGCTCAATCGCGGCTACCCTCCGGACGCTGGTGGCGAATGTCCTCGCCCTCTACCAGGTAGACGACCTGCTCCGAGATGTTCGTCGCCTGGTCGGCCACCCGCTCCAGGGAGCGGGCGATCAGGAGCAAGGCCAGGGCGCGGGGGATGGTGCGCGCATCTTCCATCATGTAGGTGAGGAGTTCCCGGAAAATCTCCTCGTGCATGGCGTCCACGTCATCGTCTTGAGCAACCACCCGGCGGGCGGCTGCCGCATCGCCGGCCACGAAGGCGGAAATGGCATCGCGCACCATGGCCGAGGCGAGGCGGGCCATGCGCGGCATGATCACGAATGGCTTGAGGGGTGGCTGGCGATTGAGCAGCAGCGCCTGCTCGGCGATGTTGACGGCGTGATCGGCGACCCGCTCCAGATCCGGGGCGATCTTGCCAGCCGTGATCACCAGGCGGAGATCGCGGGCCAGCAGCCGTTCCCGCACGATCAACTCGATGATGCGGCGATCCACCTCGATCTCCCGCTGATCGATCCCGGCATCCGCGGCAATCACCGCGGAAGCGGCCGCGTCGTCCCGTTCCACCACGGCGCGCACGGCGAGCGCCAGCTGTCGCTCCACCTCGCCGGCCATGGTCAGGAGCAGCCCCTTCAAGCCCTCCAGCTCCTGCTCGATCCTTCTCTCCATGCTGCTCCTCCTAGCCGAACCGGCCGGTCAGGTACTCCTCGGTCAGGCGTTCTCGGGGCGAGGCGAACATGGCCGCCGTTTCACCCTCCTCGATGAGTTTCCCCAGATACAGAAACGCCGTGCGATGGGCAACCCGGGCCGCCTGCTGCAGGTTGTGGGTCACCAGCACGATGGTCACCTCGCGGGAGAGCTCCAGGATGGTCTCCTCCAGCTTGGCGGTGGCGATGGGATCCAGGGCCGACGCCGGTTCATCCAGGAGCAGGATCTGCGGACCCGAGGCCAGGGCGCGGGCGATGCACAGCCGTTGTTGCTGCCCCCCCGACAACTGGAAGGCGGAGGCGTGGAGGCGATCCTTCACCTCGTCCCACAGCTGGGCGCGCCGCAAGGAGGCTTCCACCAGCTCCGCCAGGACCGCGGGATCGCGGACCCCCGCCATGCGCGGGCCGAATGACACGTTCCGGGCGATCGACTGGGGGAAGGGGTTGGGTTTCTGGAACACCATCCCCACCTGGGAACGCAGCTCCTCCAGGGGCAAGGCGGGGTCGTAGGCGTCCCTCCCGTGCACCAGCACCTCACCGTAGCGAAAGAAACCGGCGAGATGATCGTTCATGCGGTTGAAGCAGCGCAACAAGGTGGACTTGCCACAACCCGAGGGGCCGATGAAGGCGGTGATCTGCTTCTCGGGGATGGTCAGGTCGATGGCCTGCAGCACCGCCGTGCTGCCGAAGCCCGCCAGCAGCGAGCGGGTGCGCAGCGCGGCGGCACCGGTCGTCATACGGCGGACCTCGACAGCCGCCGGCGCAGGCGAGCGCGCAGCGCGATGGCCAGCAGGTTGAGCACCACCACCAGCGCCAGGAGCACGAGGGTGGTGGCGTACACCATGGGCTTGGCCGCCTCCACGTTGGGGGACTGGAACCCCACGTCGTAGATGTGGAACCCCAAATGCATGAACTTGCGCTCCAGGTGCAGGTAGGGCGGCACGCCGTCCAGGGGGAGCGCCGGGGCAAGTTTGACTACCCCGGTAAGCATCAGAGGCGCCACCTCACCGGCGGCGCGGGCCACCGCCAGGATCGTCCCGGTGAGCACGCCCGGAGCGGCGTACGGCAGCACCACGTGGCGCAGGGTCTGCCAGCGGGTGGCCCCGAGGGCGCGCGCCCCGTCGCGAGTCGCATCGGGGACCGACTGCAATCCCTCTTCGGTGGCGACCACCACCACCGGCACGGTGAGCAGCGCCAGGGTGAGCGACGCCCACAGGATCCCGCCGGTGCCGAAGGTGGGGGTAGGGAGCGAATCGGCGAAGAGCAGGCGGTCGATGGTGCCACCCACCCCGTAGACGAAGAAGGCCAGGCCGAAGACGCCGAACACGATGGATGGCACCCCCGCCAGGTTGGCCAGAGCCAGCCGCACCGCCCGGGTGAACATCCCGCCGCTGGCGTACTCGTTGAGATAGACGGCGGTGATGACCCCCAGAGGCACCACTGCGAAGGTCATCAAGAAGACCATGAGCGCGGTTCCGAACAGCGCCGGGAAGATGCCGCCCTCGGTGTTGGCCTCGCGCGGTTCGGCGAAAAGAAACTCCCACCACCGGGAGAGATACAACCCCACGCGCGCCCCCAGCCCGAGCGCGTTGACCGGCACCGCGCGCACCACCCCCGCCGCCGGGACGGTCATCTCTTGGCCACCAGCCGCGGTCATCACCAGAGTGACCTCCTCGGCCTGGTGGCGCACCTCGGCGAGGCGGGCCAGAAGGGGAGGCGCGTTCTCTTCCTCGTGCCCCCGGGCGCGCTCCAGGGCGGCGAGGGCCCGCTGCCGTCGACGCTCGCTCTTCGCCCCCTCCGCCCGCGCCCCGTACTTCACCACCGGAGCGTGCAACGCCGCCAGGCGATCCAGCAAATGACGCTCTTCCTCGACCAGCTCCCGACCCCGTTGCAGCGCCTTCGCGAGAGCGTCGCCGAAGCGCTCATCGGTCGCTGAAACGATCCCCTCAGGGGTGTGCAACTCGCTGGCGAACCCGTAGAAGTTGCCGTACTCCCGCCGTTCCACCAGCCACGCCCCGGCGGGAACCTCTCGAGCCACCACGGCAGCCTTGGGCACCCAGACGAAATCCTGCCCCTCGAGGTCGCGGTTGCCGGTCTTCAGCCTCCAGCGCTCGTGTCCTGGGTGGTTGGGGTCCGCCTCCCGCGTCCACACCTCCCCCAGTAGCACCCGCCCATCGGCCAGGCGCAGTAGCACCAGCGGCCTGGGCCAGAACGCCTTGCCCGCCACCGCAGAGACCACCGCCAGCAGCCCCACCACCATCGCCAGGCTGATCAGGAGGGCGGCGGCGGCCAGCCAGCGGGCGGCGATCCCTTCCTTGAGCCAGGGGGCGCGCATCATGCCGCCAGCCTCCCGAAGCGCTTGCGCAGGCGCTCGGCCACCGCCGCGGCCACCATGTTGATGGCGAAGGTGAAACAGAAGAGCAGCAAGGCAGTCAAGATGAGCACCCGATAAAGAGTGCCGCCGTAGGGCGCCTCGGGCAACTCCACGGCGATGGTGGCCGCCATGGTGCGCATGCCGTTGAAGGGGGACATCGACATCAAGGGGGTGTTCCCCGTCGCCATGAGCACGATCATGGTCTCCCCCACCGCTCGCCCCAGCCCCAGCATCACCGCCGCGAACAGGCCCGGGCTGGCGGCAGGGATGACCACCGTGCGCGCCGCCTCCCACGGAGTCGCTCCCAGCGCCATGGACGCCGCCACCAGGCTAGGGGGCACGTTGGAAAGGGCATCCTCGGCAATGGTGAAGATGATGGGAATCACTGCAAAGCCGAGGGCAAACCCCACGACCACGGCGTTGCGCTGGTCATAGCTGACCCCCAGCCGGTCGTACAGCCAGTGGACCACGTCACCGCCGAACCACGCCTGGTGCAGGTGTGGCTCCAGCAGGATCAACGACGTGCCGGCCACCACCAGCATCCCCAAGACCACCAGGAGCTCCCGCGTCCCGGACAGGCGCCGCTGCCAGCGGGCCGGAGCCACCGACCACACCACCGCCACGGCAGCCACGCTGGGCGCCGCCAGCAGCACACCGGCGGAAATCAGCAGGTGTTCGCGCACCAGCGGCGCGAGAAACAGCGCCGCCAAAAACCCTACCACCACGGATGGCACCGCCGCCATCAGTTCGATCACCGGCTTGACCACCTCGCGCAGGCGCCGGGGGGCGAACTGGTTGACGTACAGAGCCCCTGCCAGCGCCAGGGGAGCCGAAAAGAGAAGTGCGTAGAGAGCCCCTTTCAGGGTACCGACGATCAGCGGCAGAAGCGAAAGCTTGGGCTCGAACCCCGCCGAACCGCCGCTTGACTGCCACACCACGTCGGCGCGTTCATACCCCTCGTAGCGCACCGGTAAAAAAAGCGTCGCGAAACTCGCCTCGGGGTGGTGAAGCTGCAAGCCCCAACGATGTACCGCGCCTTCTGCGGTCACTGCGAAGGCGCCGTCCAGGCGCTGGGACAGGCGCGCCAGCACGGCGCCGGGCGGGAACTCGGGGAGAGCCACCAGGGTGCGCCGACTGGTCAGGTGCAGAATCTCCGCCGTGGTAACGCGCTGGACCAGGAAACTCTTCTCACGCTGCGACGGCGCCACCGCGACGACCCGCTCACCCCCCTGGAAACGCGCAGCGTGGTCCAATCGCCATCCACCCCCGGCGGCAGGCAGCGCCTGCCACGCTTCCACCTCGCCGCTCTCCCCACCCAGCACCACCGTCACGTCGCCCAGGAGCACCGCCGCGGCCGAGGGGCGAAAACCCAGTGGGACACTGGCCGTCGGTTCCGAGAGGGACACCCCGGGGTCCAGGCGCTGAAACCACTGCAATCCGGTCGCCGTGGCGATCCAGGCCTGCGCCCCGGACGCCGCCAGCGCTCCTGCCACCGCCGCTCCCGCCACCGCGAGGTTGGTCGTCGATACGCCATCCTCGGAGAGGTGCACGAGGCTCGCACCGTCCTCGCTGCCCACCAGCACCTTCGCGGTGTTTCCCTCTCCCACCACGGCAAGCAGGTGTTTCCCGTCCCCCACCGCAGTTGCGGCGATGGCCCGCAAGCGCGGTTGCAAGACCCGCTTTTCGCCCTCCCAGGTCACCCGCTGGCGCCAGCTGAGAGCATGCAAACGGCCAACCCCGTCGATGACAGCCAGGAAGCGGCCGTCCGCGGAAAAGAGGGCCTGCTCCAGGGCCGGTTTCACCTCACCCAGCGGGATGACCTCCACCTCGCCGTCGCGACCCACGAGGTGCAGATCGCCTTCCGCCCCCACCACGGTCACCCGTTCCCGGTACTCATCCTCGGACGCAGCCAGGGGCACCCCCTGGGGAACGACACCTTCGGCGCTGGCCCGGGGCGAGCGCAACAGCGGAACGGTCTCGATCACCAGGAAGAGGACGAGAAGCAGCGTGGCCACCAGCACCGCCGCCCCACCCCCGGTGATCAACCCCGCCATCCAGCGGTCGATGGCGCGGGCGCGGGCTCGAAATCGCGCCGTGTCTCCCTTCACCTGCGCCACCCTCCCCGCCCCGGCCCGCCGAGGTCAGGCTCCAGCGGCGGATGCCCGACCGTGATTCGCACCACCGCCAACCCCCTCACTGCAGCTTGGCCAGCTCTTCGGCCACCACCTTGGGTGGCAGCGGCAGGTAACCGTCCTTGACGACAATCTCCTGTCCTTCGCGGGAGAGCACGTAGCGGAGGAACTCGCGAGTCAGGGGATCCACCGGCCGGCGAGGATCCCGAACGATATAGATGTAGAGGTAGCGGGCCAGCGGGTAGCGGCCGCCCACGGCGTGCTCATAGGTGGGCTCGTAGGGCGTGCCCCCCAGCTTCTCCGACACCGGCACCGCCCGCACCCCCGAAGTCCGGTAGCCGATCCCCGAGTAGCCGATCCCGTAGAGATCCTCACTCACCCCCTGGACCACCGAGGCCGACCCGGGCTGCTCCTTGACCGTGTCCTTGAAGTCCCCCTTGAACAGGGCGTGGTCCTTGAAGAAGCCGTAGGTTCCCGAGGCCGAGTTACGGCCGTACAGGGAGATGGGGCGACCCACCCAGGTGCCCTTGAGACCCAGCTGGCCCCAGGTGGTGAGATCGTGGGGGTAGCCCCCCTTCCTCGACTTGGAGTACATGGCGTCGATTTCCGGCAACGACAACGCGGCGATGGGGTTGTCCTTGTTGACGTAGACGGCCAGGGTGTCGAGGGCGGTGCGGATCTGGGTGGGGCCAAAGGAGTACTTCTCTTCGATGGCATCCTCTTCCGAGGGTTTCATGTCCCGGGACATGGGGCCCAGCTGCGCCGTACCAGCGATCAACGCCGCCGGGGCGGTGGATGACCCCTTGCCCTCCACCTGCACCTTGACGGTGGGGTGGTGGCGTCGGAACCCCTCCGCCCAGAGCGTCATCAGGTTGTTCATGGTGTCCGAACCCACGGAGTTGAGGTTGCCGGATACGGTGGCCTGTTTCTGGTAGCGGGGCAGCGACGGGTCCACCGCCACCACCTGGGCTGCGACCGTTGCCGAGACGGCGAGCAGGGTCGCTGCCAGCAGTTTGGTTGTGCTCATGGTCTCCTCCTAGGCAGGCGGCAGGTTACTATGCCGCCGCCGAAGTTTCATCATGCGGCGTGAAGATGGTGTGAAGATCCCCGGCGGCACGACCGTTGCCAACCCGCTACACTCATGACGATGACCAAGATCGCCCTTCCTGTCGCCGGCCTGCTCGCCGCCCTCTCATGTCACCTGCCGCCCCCCCACCTCGAAAGGCCCCCCTCCGGCGCCCGCCGGGTGGTGCTGCTCTCCCACGACGGCATGGAGGCCGACCGGCACGCCGATCTCCTGGCCCGGGGCCTCTACACCGACCCCGACGGGCTGGCCGCCTTTCCCGGCAGGGGGTTCGTCGTCCGCCAGGCCATTCCGGTGAACCCCACCCTCACGTCGGTGAACCACGCTTCCATTGCCACTGGCGCCGCGCCGGCGCGAACCGGCATCGTCTCCAACGCCTTTCACCTGCCCGGCACGCCGCTCGCTGCGACGGTCTCGGGGTTCGACCACCCCTGGCAGGCTGAACCGCTGTGGCACGCCTTCCGCAGGCAGGGGAGGCGGGCCGGGGTGCTGCTGTTTCCCGGCGCCGACGGCGCCACCACCGAGCGCACCGCCGATTTCGCCATGGTCTACGTCAACCACCCGCTGTCGGCGCCGGCGGAAGTGATCAGGCTTTCTGACGCCTCCTTCGCCCCGGCGGGCACTCCGACGGCGCCAGGGGACGCACCTCCTCGTCGCTCGCGGCTGCGAGTGTCCCTGACCGGCGCCAACCTCCCGAAGGAAGTTGCGTTCGTCCTCACTGCCGTCGATACCGTCGCCGACGGGCTGGCCGCCTGGGACACCCTCATCGTCGACGACGACGACGATGAGAGAAATGGCGTCATCGCCCGCCTGGGCGCGGGTCAGTGGTTTCCCCTCCGTCTCTCCGCTTCCCATCCCGACGGGGGAACCCGCACGGTGGGGGGATGGTGCCTCCTGCAGCGCCTGGACAGTGACCTGAGCCAGGTGGTCATCTACCGGGGTGCCTGGTACGCCACCGAAGCCTACCCGCGCCCCTATCGGGAGCTGCTGGATCGCGAGGTGGGGTTCTGGCCGGGGCCGGGCGACAGTCGGGCCCTCGCCCGCAGGCTGAACGGTGACGAGGGGCTCGCCATCGACGAATACCTCTCGCAGGTGGAGCGCTTTTCGTCCTACCTCAACGCCTGCGCCCGGGTGACCATCCGCCATGAGCCCTTCGACCTGCTGCTCACCTACCAGCCGATCATCGACGAGGTACAGCATGCGCTCCTCATCGTCGAACCGCGCCAGCTGGTCTTCAACCCCGGGCTGGCCGCCACCGCCGACGAGGCCATCGTCGCCACCTACCTCCTTGCCGACCGCGCCGTGGGGGAACTGGCTCGCGCCCTAGATCTGGAGCGCGATGCGCTGGTGGTGGTGTCCGACCACGGCATCGCGCCCCTGTGGGAGGTGGTCCACCTCAACGAGGTCCTGCGCCGCGCCGGTCTGGCGGAGGCGGAAGGCACGGGGGATCGGCAGCGGGTGAGCGGGCGTTCCCCCATGGCGGCCGTAGGCGGGGGGGGAAGCGCCCACCTGTACGTCAACCTGGCCGGCCGCGAGGCGGACGGCGTGGTCCCCGGGGTGGAGCGAGAGCAGCTGCTCCGTCGGGCGGCCCAGGCGTTGGCGCTCCTGGAAGTCGATGGCCAGCCGGTGGTGGCGGAGATGTACCGCCGGGAGGAGCTGGCCCCCCTGGGCCTCGACTCACCCCACTCCGGCGACCTGGTGGTGTTCATGCGCACCGGGTTCGCCGCCACCTCCCGCATCGGCGGGCCAATGCACGAGCCAGCCTCCTACTACGGCCAGCACGGCCACCGCAACACCGCGCCCGGCATGGCGGCGGTGTGGATGGCGCGGGGGGCCGGCGTGCCCGTCCGCACCCTCCGACGCGCCTCCCTCACCGAGGTGGCAGCGTTCGTCGCCCACCTGGCCGGCGTCCAACCCCCCGCCCAGGCCGAGCCCTGGCGCAGCAGTCGGTAAGCCGCGTGCTCCGCTGGGGCGGGTTGACCTCCCGCTACAGCTCGGTGGTGCCCGAGTACTCGCCAAACACCGAGACCAGGGTGGAGGCGATCTCGCCGATGGAAGCGTACGCCTCCACCGCCTTCAGGATGGGAGGCACGACGTTGGCCGTACCCTGCGCCGCCGCCGCCAGCTCGGACAGGGCCCGGGACACCGCGTCAGCGTCCCGGCGCGCCCGCACCGCCTGCAGGCGTGCCACCTGCTCCTGTTGCACCGCCTCGTCGATCACCAGGATGGGGATGGGTTCCTCCTTCTCCACCTGGAAGCGGTTCACCCCCACCACCACCTGCTCCCCCGCCTCGATGGCGCGCTGCACGCGGTAAGCGGCCTCCTGGATCTCCCTCTGCTGAAAGCCTTTTTCGATGGCCACCAGGGCGCCCCCCAGCGACTCGATCTTGTCCAGGTAAGCGCCTGCCTCTGCCTCGATGCGATCGGTCCACTCCTCCACCAGCCAGGCGCCTCCCAGGGGATCGGCGACATCGGCCAGCCCCGATTCGTAGGCGATCACCTGCTGGGTGCGCAGGGCGATGCGCACCGACTCCTCGGTGGGCAGCGCCAGCGCCTCGTCGCGGGCGTTGGTGTGCAGCGACTGGGTGCCCCCGCAGACCGCCGCCATGGCCTGGATCGCCACTCGCACGACGTTGTTCTCCGGCTGCTGCGCCGTCAGGGTGGAGCCGGCGGTCTGGGTATGGAAACGCAGCAACCAGGAGCGGGGATCTTTCGCGCCGAACTCCTCGCGCATCATCCGCGCCCACATCCGGCGGGCGGCCCGGAACTTCGCCACCTCTTCAAGGAAGTTGTTGTGAGAATTGAAGAAAAAGGACAGCCGCGGGGCGAACTCGTCGATCTCGAGCCCGGCAGCCAGCGCCGCCCGCACGTACTCCCGGGCGTTGGCGAGGGTGAAGGCCACCTCCTGCACCGCCGTGGCCCCGGCCTCGCGAATGTGGTACCCCGAGATGGAAATGGTGTTCCACTTGGGCACTTCCTGGCGGCAGAAAGCGAAGATGTCGGTGATGATGCGCAGCGAGGGGCGGGGGGGGAAGCGGTAGGTGCCGCGGGCGATGTACTCCTTCAGGAGGTCGTTCTGGATCGTCCCGTTGAGCTTCGTCCACGCCACCCCCTGCCGGCGGGCCACCGCCAGCACCATGGACAGCAACACCGCTGCCGTAGTGTTGATGGTCATGGAGATGGACACCTGATCCAGGGGAATGCCGGCCAGGAGGATTTCCATGTCCTCCAGCGTGTCGATGGCCACGCCAACCTTGCCCACCTCGCCCAGCGCCAGCGGATCGTCGGAGTCATAGCCGATCTGGGTGGGCAGGTCGAAGGCCACCGACAACCCCGTTTGCCCCTGCGCCAGGAGATAGCGGTAGCGTTCGTTGGAGGCCGCGGCGGTGGAGAATCCGGCGTACTGGCGCATGGTCCACAGCCGCCCGCGGTACATGGAGGGGTAGACCCCGCGGGTAAACGGGTATTCGCCCGGAAATCCCAGCCTCTCGTCCAGCCCAGGCGCGATGCTCCAGGGCCCGTAGACCGGCTGCACCTCGAACCCCGAGGAGTTGGTGAACCGGGCTCGCTCGGTTCGGGTTGCGGGCCTGTAGGATCCTTCTAACCATTTGTCGTAGTGCGCTTTGTCCATTCCCGGGCACCTCCCTCCAGCACCGCCCGACGAGTATAGCAACGACAAGAGGCGCGGCATTTGGCATACTGAGCCCTGCCATGCAGCGCATCTCCGGCACCCTCGATCGTCTGAACCTGGGAGATTTGCTGGAGTGGCTCCACCTCACCCGGGCGACCGGGCGCCTGCTGCTGGCGGCGGGGGCCACCACCCGGTCGTTCGACATCGTCCGCGGCAAGGTGTCCTTCGCCTCCTCCTCGCGGGCCTCCGAGCGCCTGGCGTCGTGGCTGCTGCGGCGGGACCTGGCGCCCCGCCGCGTGCTCCTGGCCGCCCTGGCCATCTCCCAGACGCGGGGGGAGATCTTCACCGAGGTGGTGGAGCGCCAGTTCGGGGTGTCGCACGAAACCCTTATCGAGGCGGGCCGCTCCCTGGCCACCGCGCTGGCCAGCCGCCTGCTGCGCGAGGAGGTGATTTCGTTCCACTTCGACCCCAGCTGGCCGGTCACCGACCGGTTTCACGTCACCCTCGATCTGGAGTGCTCCAAGCTCATCATGCAGGCGGCCTACCGTGCCGACACGGTGCCACCGGCTGACCAGCAGCCAGCTCCGCCGCTGTCCACCCTCGACCCGGAGGCCATCGAGAACCTCTTCTGGCACATCATCGACGACATGGAAGAGGAACCCGTGGAGGCCGGCGCCGTGGTCCGCGCCCATCGGACGCTGCGGCAGGTGGGGGATGTGATGCACCGCTGGGTCTCCCAGGGCCCGCCCCTCCTACCGATCCCCGAAACCGAGGTGGCGCGCGCCCGCGCCCGCCTGGCCTCCGGCTCACCGCCGCTGCTCGAAGATTCGCCCACCCTGGCCTGGGACATCCTCGCCCTGGTCAACGGCCTGGATGCCCCCGGCATGAGCCGCGCCAGCGGCGCCGCCGAGGCCTGGCAGCTGGCCGGCGAGGACGGCCCTCTGCTCGCCTCCCTGCTGCTGGATAACCCCCGCTGGCACCGCCCGGTCCGCAGCATGGACGCCACCCTGCGGCGGGCGGCGCTGGCCCGCGCTGCCGCCGCGCGCCACCTCGCTCCGGTTCTCGGACTCGGCGCCGACAGTGGGGCCACCGCGGTGGCGCTGGGGATCGTGCTGCTCGACCTGGTCTTGGTCACCCTCGCCAGCGCCCCTCTGGCCAGCGTGTCCATGCAGGGGGCTGCCCTCCGTCGCCTCCTCCCGCTCCTGGGCCAGGCAGCAGCAGCAGCAGCCGGCTTCCCCCTCGCCATTGCGGCCGCCCTCACCGGAGACCCCTTCTCCCACCCCGGCGCGCGCCTGGCCCGACTCACAGCGGCCATCACCGGGGATTTGGGGGGGGCGTTTCCCGCCGAACCGCTGCCCGAGGAAACCCAGGAGCCCTCCCTGGCTGCCGCCCTCGCCGCCGCCCACCGCGCCGCGTCCATGGCCGGGGATGAAGGGTAGAATCGCGCCATGCACGTGCTCGTGATCGGTGGCAGCCGGTTTATCGGACAGGCGGTGGTGCAACGGCTGCTCATGGACGGGCACCGCATCACCCTGGTCAACCGCGGGCGAACCACTGACCCCTTTGGCACGCGAGTCAATCGCGTGCTCGGCGACCGCTCGGATCCCGCCACCCTGCAGCGCGCCCTCGCCAAGCGCGACTTCGACGCGGTGATCGACGTCATCGCCTTCCGCGAGGAGGACACTCGCAACGCCGTGGCGCGGCTCAAAGGGCGCATCGGGCACTTCATTCACATCTCCACCGCGTCGGTCTACCTCATCAGGGATCGCCTGTTCCCGCCCTACCGCGAGGACGACTTTGCCGGTCGCCTGGCACCCAGAAGCGAGGCTGCCGGCTCCTCCTGGCTGTACGCCTACCACAAACGGCAGTGCGAGGAGGTGCTGCAGCAGGCGTGGGAGAGCGATCAGTTTCCCTTCACCTCCCTTCGCCTGCCCATGGTGGTGGGCCCCAGTGACTATACCGAGCGCTCCCAGACGTACCTGGAGCGGCTGGCGGACGGCGGACCGGTGGTGCTCCCCGACGGCGGGCTCAACTCCTGGGGGTTCGTCTGGGTGCACGACGTCGCGGAAGTGATCGCCGCCAACCTGGGAAACGCCAACTCCCTCGGTCGGGCCTACAACATCGCCCAGAGGGAAATCGTCTCGCTGCGGCAGTTCGTG
>Ga0226835_1000225_pt1 | contig 89663 bp, 75 predicted proteins | sample LAC_MetaG_1_FD_163627 | JGI IMG/M metagenome (GOLD analysis project Ga0226835, IMG submission 163627) | Anaerobic ammonium oxidizing microbial communities from anammox membrane bioreactor (MBR) in UC Berkley, California, United States -... | ecosystem: Engineered > Bioreactor > Anaerobic >... | reverse complement strand
CGTTCCGTCGCTCGGCCATGACCATGCTCCTCACGGCGTGCCACACGCCACACCGACGCGTTCCGTCACGACGCACACTCATACGCATCAAACCCGTGAACGGTTGCGCGGTTGTTCAGAGCTCCCCAATGACGACAAAGTCGCTCGCGCCGGTGATCGCCGCGGCCGCGCGAAGGACGTGCTCAAGCTGCATTCGTTTCATCGCGGAACCTGCGCTTGATTTCCCACACTGTCATCGGCGACAACGCACCTGCGAACGGCGAGTTCTGGCGCAAACGCTGTCCCTCCTCGGAATCTTCCGTCAGCCGAGCCGCGATCTCCGCCACGGGCCTGTCGAGGATCGCTCTCCACTCTTCGTAGCACCGGAGCAGGCCCGGCGCATCGCGGTTGGCAAGCGACCACCGGGCCAGGTTCTCACGCGCGAGCGCGATCCACTCCGGGTGGTCCACCAGACCGGCTGCGATCCGGCTGGCCAGTTCAAGGCTGACGCGATCGTGGTGGCTGTGATTCACGGCCGGATTGTAAGCGATCGGTCGATTCCGCCGCCGGCACTCCCTCATCCCAGCCCGAACCGCGCCAGCGGCACCGTGCCCGGCACACCCACCCGATCCACTCGCGTCCGGCGCAGGCACGCGATCAGGTCCGCCATGTCCGGCGGCGCGGGAGCGGTGAAGACCATCGGCCCTCCCGAAACCGGGTGCTCGAACGCCAGCAGCCCCGCGTGCAGGGCCTGACGATCGATGACCGTCCGCCCGGTCTCGTCCGCGAACGCCCGGCCGCCGTACATGTCGTCGCCCACGATCGGCCAGCCGAGGTGCGAGAGGTGCACGCGGATCTGGTGCGTGCGCCCGGTCTTCAGTTCGAGTTCCAGGAGTGAGAAGTGACGCGGTGACGGAGTCTCCGCGTGGCGCGACCACCCTTCCGGCAACTCGTACCGCTCGTGCACGCGGTAGATCGTCACGCTCGGTCGGCCTAGTTCGTCGTGCCGAACCACCTGCTTCTCGCGGTACCCCTTCTCGCGCGACGGGTGCGGCCCGATCGGCAGGTCGATCACGTCCGTCGCCGGCTCGACGCGCCCCTGCACGACCGCGAGGTACCGCTTGTCGACCGTGCGCCGCTCGAACTGCCGCCCGAGCCGCCAGTGCGCCTCGTCGTCCTTGGCGAAGACGATGCACCCGGAGGTGTGGCGGTCGAGCCGGTGCACGACGCCCGGGCGTGCGAACTCCGTTCCCACCGCCGAGAGGCTGCCCCCGGAGACGTTGCGGAACCGCCACGCGAGGCCGTTGATGAGCGTCCCCGAGAGTTCCGACCGCGCCGGATGCACGATCACGTCCGGCGACTTGTTCAGCACGATCAGGTGCGCATCCTCGTACAGGACGTCAAGCGGCATCTCCTCAGGCTGGAGGCCCTTGTCAGCGGGGGGGGGAACGACGACCTCGACGCGGTCGCCAAGCCCGAGCCGCGTCGATGGCTTCGCGGGCCGGTCGTTCACCGTCACGCCGCCGGACTCGATGAGCCGCTGCAGTTGCGTGCGGCTCATGAACGTGATGCGGCTCGTCAGGTAGATGTCCAGCCGCGAGTTGAGGTCGCGCTGCAATGTGAACGTCACGCGCGGCAGCCGCTCGTCTTCGTCGGCATCCTCGTCCGTTGCGGCTCGCTCTCTGGCGCGTTCGATCGCCCGCCGGATCGCGTCCGGGTCCACCTTGCCGCCCGGGAGCAGCAGGTCCTCGCCCAGCGACGCCTGCACCGTATCGGCGTTGTCCGGGCGCGCCGTCATCGACCGTCGTCGTCGCCCGGGCCGTCCGCCTGCTCGGAGACGCGGCCCTCCTGCTCGCCTTCCGCTCCTGCCGGCTCGTCGGAGGACTCGTCAGACGCCTCCGGCGCCGGCGGCCCGGCCTCCTCGGAATCCAGCATCTCCTCGAGCGTCGGCAGTTGCGGCTGCGGCAACTCCGGAAGCGGCGCGAGTTCCGCGACACGGTACAGCCGCACAGGCTCGCCGCCGTTCGAGAGCGATTCGAGCCGCTCACGCGCGATCACGACGTGCTGCGGGTACCCCCGCTTCTCGGCGAGCATCAGCGCCTGGTCCAGCACGTTCCGCGCCGCGTCAAGATCGCCCACGCACTCGGCGACCGCGGCCAGCCCGTACAGCGCGCCGAGCGTGTGCAGCGTCATCGCCGGGTTGCCCGCCGTGTCGGCGTGCGCCCGGCGGTACAGCCGTTCGGCCTCGTCGAGGAACCGGGCACGTTCCTCGGGCTTCAGTTCGTCCTCGGGATCAAGCACAACGCCGCCCGGACCGAGTTCGGACCCGGGCCGCAGGTTCCGCCGCACCGCCCGCAGGTACTCGTCGGCCGCCGCGAGCCGCGCCATCGGCCCGATCCCGCGCACGTCGCCGAACGCCTCCGCGATGCCGACCAGCGACTCCGGGCTTGGGTTCGCCGACATCGCAACCACGGTGAACTGGCGGAAGGCGTCCGCCGTGCGCTCACGCTTCGCTTCCTGCTGGCGGGTGTAGAGGAAGTAGCCGACCGCCGCGATCGCCAGGATCAGCAGGACCGGCGTGCTCCACTTGCGAAGGAAGTCGACGAACTCCAGATTCAACCGGGATTCGTCAAGCCCCGCGCCCTCCTTGATCTCTGTGTGCCGTTTGTCGATCGCCATCGCGCCGGGCCTCCTGGGTAGACGCGAAAGTGTAGGGAGGGGACGGCAGAAGGCGTGGGATGACGGCGTGCCTCACCAGAACTTCCACGGTCGGGGGTCGTCGATCGCAGCCCGCGGCACGAGGCGCTCCCGCACAAGCATCGCGAGCGCGTGAACCCCCTCGCCCCGCGGGGCGCAGACTGCCGCGTCCGCCCGCCACGCGGGACGCCCCCGGTCCGTCCGCAGCGCGACCCTGATCACCCCCGCCGACAACGGCAGGTCGAGCGTCGGCGGCGGCGCACCGGCATCGCCGCAGAGCAGCACGAGGTCCGCCGCGCGAACGAGCGCCAGCGCGATCTCGACCGCCTCGCGCTCCGCCGGGCTGTCGGTGTCGCGCAGGCCGGGGCAGTCGGCGTACCGGACCACCAGCCCGGACAGGTCCAGCAGCACGCCGACGTGGTCGCGCGTTGTCCCAGGCTCGTCCGCCACGAGCGCGACGGAACGGCCCGCCAGCGCGTTGAGGAGCGTTGACTTGCCGACGTTCGCCGGCCCGATCGCCGCCACAAGGGGGGGGATGATCAGCCGACACAGCGCAGCGCTGTGCGCCCCGTCCGGCGCGGGAGCGGCTTCCGGAGGGTCCGCAAGCCCCGCCTCGGCCCAACGGCGAGGCTGGTCCGCGAGCAGGTCGATCGCCAGCGGGCTGGCCGCCCGGGCGAGCGCGTCCAGCATCCGCGCCTCCAGCGCGGTCGACGCCTCCGGATACCCCGCTACGCCGCGGCGGTCTTCGCGGACCCCCGCGCTCGCCAGAGCATCACAGATCGCCCGCACGGCGTGCGTCCCCGCGTGCGGCATCAGTTGCACCGTGCGCTCCCCCGGCCGCGCCGCGACGCCGCGATCGATCCCGAAGAAATCGCGAAGCCCGAACCGCCCCACCGCCACCCGCGCGATGCCCGTCGACGCAAAGAACGCTTCGGCATCGCCTTCGATCTCGATGATCGCGATCGCCCCCGGCCCGCCCGGCGTCCGGAGGCTCCAGCGCGCCCGGGAGGTCATGCGTCCTCCGCGTCCCCAGCGGCCATGGCGGCCTCGACCGCGGCCTGGATGCCGATGAGTTGCAGGTCGGGCACGATGTCGTCCACGAGGCCGTCGCCCTCGAACAGCGTCGCCGCGTCGCCGCCCGTGGCGATGACCCGCGGGTACGCCCCGTAGACCTCGGCGTAGCGCTCGACCAGAAACCGCACCATGCCCTGCGCCGCCGCGCGCACGCCGAGCATCATCGCGTGCCGGGTCTCCTTGCCGATCGGACCGCGCGCGGGGTCCGGCGGCTCGTGGCGGAACGCGGGGAGCGCGGCGGTGGTTCGGTGCATCGCGTCGAGCATGGCGTTCAGGCCCGGCGCGATCGCCCCGCCGTGGAACACCCCCCGCCCGTCGACGAGATCGACCGTGATGGCCGTGCCCGCATCGACGATCACGCACGCCTGCCTCGCGCGCGCGAACGCGCCGATCGCGTTCAGAACCCGGTCCTGCCCCAGCGTGGACGCGTCGTCGAGCGTGTGCGTCAGGTCGAGCGGCAGCCCGTCGCCCACGCGCTGCACCGGCACGTCCACACACCCCCTCAGAGCCTCGACCAGCGGCCCCGCGAACGGCTCGTTCACCGAGGCGACCGCCACGACCTCCGCATGATCCGCGTCCTGCGCGATCCGGCGGGCCAGGCCGGCTGGGTCGGAGTTTCTCTCCGCGAACGACCGGAGCAACTCCCGTCCTCGGAAGGTCGCCCACCGAGTTCTGGTGTTCCCCACGGCCAGGGCCAGAATCGCGAACTCGCTCGCCAGGCCCGCCTCGTGCATCCCGCCAGCCTATGCGCGACGCGAACGGGGGGCTTCCCGGGTACAGTCTCCGCCGATGGTCGGCTGTGCCGTGGACACTTCGGTCGAACGCGTCCAGATGGGGGACATGCGCTTTCCCCTCGGGGTCTATCCCGTGGAGCCGATGCAGCCGGTGCAGGGGTACACCCTGACGTTCGAGCCGTCGGACGGGGACGACGACGAGGGGGATTGGGAGGAGTGGCCCGATCGCTACGTCTTTGATGCCGTGATCTCCGCGGAACGGGTCGAGCCGCTCTGCCGGATGCTGTTCTCGCTGATGCCCGGACGGGTCTACCCGATCCTCGACGTCATCGGGCGGGACGCCTACCGCGAGATCGACCCCTTCGTCGCCTACGACCCCATCCCCTTGGACCGCTTCCTCGACGCCGTGCGGGCGTTCCGCGGGTTCTTCTTCGAAGACGGCATGTGCGGCTTCGGGGCCATGAGCCAGGAGCCGTTCTTCTACATCTTCGTCGACGAGCACAAAATCGTCACCATCCGCGGGCAGGCGGACCTCAAGGAGAGGATCGAGGGCGTCCTGCACGCCTTCGATCTCGCGGTGTGCGAGGAACCCGCGGGAGCGGACGCGGCCGTCCATGAGCACAGAAGCGTCCTCATCGCCCCGGAGGACCGTCCTGAACTGCTGAGTTTCGATGAGATCGTCGAGCGGCTCCGGCACGATTGGCGCCTGGTGCTGAACATCGACCCCGACACCAACGTGGACGACGACGGGCGAGACCTCGGCGTGACAGGGTGGCGGTGCATCGCCGTCGCCCGGTTCGCCGGGGACGAACCGACCAGATACGCCGAAATTCTCCTGCGGGCCGGGTCGCTCAACGACGCCGAGGACCTCGCCCAGAAGGCCACCGACGACCTGATCGACTCGCTCGAGGGGCCGGAGTGCACCGAGGCGGAACTGGTGGCGTCCGACCGCCTCCGCCCGGAGGTGTTCAAGGCGATGGCCAAGGAAGCGGGCGCGAAACTCAAGGGGCACATGACGCGAGTCGGTGTGGTCAGCGCACGATTCCTGTAGCGGTGTTTGCAGTGTGTTTGGGGTTCGTGGGTGCTTGACTTCCGAACGCCGCAGAAGTCTGGAACACCGGGAGCCGGGAGGGTGAATAGACCCTCGGCCGCGAGAGCGCCGTTCCGGCGAGTTGTCCGCGACGGGGAGTTGCGTTTCGCCGCTCGGTCCTCTATGTTGTTGGCCCGTAGGCAGGGACTAACCTGCGGGCCGGCCCGGCGACGGGCCTGACGAACGCGGCGGGAAAGGCGGCCAGACGCCCTCCCCCACCCACCTGCAAGCACACGCGACCCGGCGCGGGTCGGACGGGATGCGCCACCACGGCCGCCCGACGCACAGCCTGTCGGAGAACTGCTCATGCTGTCGAACAAGCCACGCTCGGTTCGTTCCCTCCTCGCGGCTGCGGCGGCCTTCGCGGGCGCGCCCTGCTTCTTCGTCTCCCCGGCGTTCGCGCAGACCGCCCCGCCCGCGGCGACAACACAGAGCGCGAGCGACGTGCTCGAGCGCGTGGACGAACTGCTCAAGTCCGGCAAGCCCGTCTACGCCAGGCACCTGCTCGAAACGCTGCACGAGCGCGACGGCGGGCGTTCGCTCACCGACCCCGAGCGTTCGCGGTTGATCACGCTGCTCACGTCGTCGAGCCGCATGATCCGCGCCACCGGCGAGGTCGAACTCAGCCTGCAGAAGGCGGAACTCGCCGTCGACACGGGCGACCTCCGAGCCGCCGCGCGCCACCTCGACGCGATCGATCGCTCGCCGACGGCCGACGCCGCCGACAGCGCACGCGCCGCCGAACTGCGCTCGAAACTGGACTCGCGCCGCTCGGCCCTCGCCCCGCTGATGGCAGGGCGCGCCGCGGAGGCGGAGCAGGCCTTCGAGGCCGGCGACTTCGCCCACGCCAAGGCCATCCTCTCGGAGATCGACCGCTCCGGCGTCGAACTCGACCACGCTTCGGCCGTGAAGGTCGCCGCGTACCGCGATCGCCTGTTCGACCTCGAATCCGTCTCCCCGCGCCTCATCGACGGCGGCGCGGTGGCGGCGGGCGCGATGCAGCCCGGAGTCGTCCGGCGGCAGGAGAACGGCACGCAGCCCGCGTCGCAGGGCGAGATGCAGGAGGTCCAGCCCGCAGCCCAGCCCGCGGCACAGGAGCAAGCGCAGCCCGCGGCCGAACCGGCGGCGCAGCCCGAGCCGATGCCGAGCCAGGACGACTTGATCGAGCGGGCGCTGCGCTACGAGGCCCAGAGCGAACTGGCGCAGGCCGACCGTGCTTTCGACGAGCGGCGCCTCAACGAGGCGCTCTCACGCTACGACCGGCTGCTCCGCCAACTCCGCCGCCACCTCACACCCGAGCAGGCCGCACACGCCGAATCGCGCCTCGCCGAGACGCAGATTCTCCTGCGCGGCCAGCCCGGCGGCGTGCTGATCGATGACACCATCGAGGGCCGGCAGATGGCACTCGCCCAGAAGCGAGCCGAGTTCCGCAACGAGATGGACCAGGCCGAGCGCTCGCTCGCCAGCGGCGACACCCAGCGGGCGCGCGACCTGGCGGCCAAGGCGCAACTCACGCTCAACACCGCCCGGCAGGTCATGAGCGACGCGGAGTTCGAGACGCTCGAGAAGGAGGTCGCGGACCTGCGCGGACGCGTCGGGCGGACGGAGGAGCAACTCCGCATCGCCGAGACGACCGATCGCGAGCGTCGCCTCGCGGACGAGGCGCGGCGCCAGTCCGCGCAGATGCAGCAGGACCGCGAGCGGAAGATCGTCGAGGCGCTGGACCGCGTGCGCGCCCTGCAGGCCGAACTGAAGTACAGCGAGGCGCTCCAGATCGTCGAGGACCAGATCCTCTTCCTGGACCCGATCAACCCGGCCGGCCTGCTGCTCAAGGACCTGCTCCGCGACGCGATCATCTACCGCCACATGAACCAGATGGCGCAGGACCGCAACTTCGGGTTCATGTACCAGGGCATGGAGAACGCCGAGGCCTCGATCCCGCCGCGCGGCATCATCAACTACCCGCCCGACTGGCCCGCGATCAGTTTCATGCGGGGCCAGGGCATCGGCTACGCAGAGAGCGCCGAGGACCGGCGCGTGCTGGCTCTCATGGACCGCCAGCGCGTCCCCGTCACCTTCCAGAACAACACCCTCGCGGACGTCTTCGCCTTCATCGAGCAGGTCGCGCAGGTGGACATCGACGTGGATTGGGACTCGCTCGAGGAGATCGGCGTCGAGCCTTCGACGACCGTCTCACTCAACCTCCGCAACGTCCCGCTCAAGTCCGTCATGGACCGCGTGCTGGACAAGGTCAGTTACAGCCCGATCACGCGGGCCGGCTGGGCCGTCAACGACGGGACCATCCAGGTGGCCACCGAGGAGAAACTCCGCCGCCACACGATCATCGAGATCTACGACATCCGCGACCTCGTCTTCGAGGTCCCCAACTACGACGAGGCCCCCGAGATCGACCTGCAGTCCGTGCTCCAGTCCGGCGGCGGCGGCGGCGGCGGCGGCGGCGGCCGAAGCCCCTTCCGCGACAACCAGCAGGACGACATCGAACGCGAACCCCTCCAGGACCGCATCGACCGCATCAAGGACATCATCACCCGCAACGTGGACGAGGAGAGTTGGCCCGAGGGCGGCGGCACCACCGGTTTCATCCAGGAACTCGGCGGCAGCCTCATCATCCGCAACACCCCCAAGAACCACCGCGAGATCCGCGGGCTGCTCAGCAAACTGCGCGAAGTCCGCGCCATGCAGATCAACGTCGAGACCCGGTTCCTCCTCGTCAGCCAGGACTTCTTCGAGCAGATCGGGTTCGACCTCGACGTCTACTTCAACGCCAACAACAACCAGTTCAGAGCCGCGGGAGCGAACGACCCGACCCTTCGAACGAGCGACTTCTTCGACTTCCCCGGCGGCGTGCGCGGCAGCGTGACCGGCCAGGTCGCGCCCACCGGCCCGGTCACCGGCGGCGCGGACGGCACGCAGATCACCCAGGGCGTGGTCCGCCCGCGTCCCTGGTCGCCCATCGGGTTCCCCCAGAACTCGCTCGGCCTCGCCAGCACGCTCATGCCGCAGGAGGGCATCGCCGGCGCGGTCCTCGGCTCGGCCCCCGCGCTCGGCATCGCGGGCCAGTTCCTCGACGACATCCAGGTGGACTTCCTCGTCCAGGCCACCCAGGCCGACCGCCGATCCATCTCCCTCACCGCGCCGCGCCTCACCTTCACGAACGGGCAGACCGCGAACATCTACGTCGTCACGCAGCAGTCGTTCGTGTCGGACCTCCAGCCGGTCGTCAGCGACTCTGCCGTGGGCTTCGACCCCGACCTGGCCGTCGTGGCCGAGGGCGTCGTGATGCTCGTTGAAGGCACGATCTCCGCCGATCGCCGGTACGTCACCCTGAACGTGGACACGGCCACCGCCCAGATCGTCGGGATGGGCAGCGAGGAAGTCGTTGCGGTCGCCGGCGGGCAGCTCGTCTCTTCCCAGATCGCCCAGTCCGCGATCCAGTTGCCCATCGTCACCGTCACCCGCGTCCAGACCACCGTCACCGTCCCCGATCAGGGCACCGTCTTGCTCGGCGGCCAGCGCCTGGTCAACGAGACCGAGGTCGAGACCGGTGTGCCCGTCCTCAGCAAGATCCCCATCCTCAATCGCTTCTTCTCCAACCGCATCGAGGCCCGCGAGGAGCAGACGCTGATGATCCTCATCAAGCCGACCGTCCTCATCCAGCCCGAGCAGGAGGAGCGGGCCTTCCCCGGCCTGGGTGAGTCGCTCGGGGTCAACTTCGGCGGCTGACGGGCAGGGACTCGGGTTCCAGCGGGACGAGCCGAGGCCGTTTCGCCTAGACTGGCGCGTGGCGGGTGGCCGCGCCACGCCACGGGTTGGCTCGCGCGGCAGTGCCGGCAGGAGATGCACGATGGGCTCCGCGGATTCAAGGCTCCGCGTCCGCAGAACGGACGGCGTCACGCAGATCGAGTTCGTCGATCGCAACATCCTCGACGAGGCGAACATCCAGTCGATCGGCGAGGAGATCGCCTCGATCATCGAGGCCGAGGACAAGCCGAAACTGCTGATCAGTTTCTCCAACGTCGACCACCTGTCCTCCGCCGCGCTGGGGACGCTGATCACCATCAACAACAAGGTCCGCAGCCGCGACGGGGAACTCCGCCTCGCCGATATCGACCCTCAGATTTACGAGGTCTTCGTCATCACGCGGCTGAACAAGTTGTTCCAGATCCTGGATACCTCGGAAGAGGCGATGAGGAGTTTCTGACCCCCCGGCAGGCCCTCGGGCCGAGCGGGTCGGCGACCCGTGGCCCGTGCGCGCCGCGCCGGTCGGCGCCCGGCACGCCCATGTCGCAGGATCAGCCCCACAGGACGATCTCCGCCACGATCGAACTGGTCAACGACCGGGATGCGATCGACTCTGTCGAGGACCGCATCGTGGAACTGGCGGAAGCGTCCGGGTTCTCCAAGAGCGCCCGCTTCGCTCTCCGGCTGGCGGTCGAGGAGGCCATCATCAACGCCTTCAAGCACGGGCACGCCAACCTCTCCCCGGACACGCCCATCACGGTCGAGTACGAGGTCGCCCCGACACGGGTCTTCGTCGCGGTCGAGGACCAGGGACCCGGGTTCGTCCCGGAGGCGGTGCCCGATCCCACGCTCGACGAGAATCTGGAACTCCCCTCGGGTCGGGGGCTTGTGCTGATCCGCGCGTACATGACCTCGGTCACCTACAACGAGCGGGGGAACCGGGTGGAACTCGTCCTCGAACGCACGGCGTAGCCCACCATCCCGGTTGTCCGGCCCTCTCGCCGGCGATATCATGGAATGATTCTAAAACGCAGAACTCCCGGCCCCTCGCCGGATGGGGATGATGCCATGCCGAAACTCCCGATCTACATGGACCACGCCGCGACGACCCCGTGCGACCCGCGGGTGGTCGAGGCGATGCTGCCGTACTTCACCGAGAAGTTCGGCAACCCCGGCAGCCGCAACCACAGCTTCGGCTGGGACGCCGAGGAAGCCGTCGAGCGCGCCCGCGAACAGGTCGCCGCGCTCCTCGGGGCGGACCGCAAGGAGATCATCTTCACGTCGGGCGCGACGGAGAGCAACAACCTGGCGATCAAGGGCGCGGCGAGCATGTACGCGAAGGCCCCGGCCGGCAGCGAGAAGCGCGGGCACGTCGTGACGTGCCGCATCGAGCACAAGGCCGTGCTCGACCCGTGCAAGCGCCTCCAGAAGGACGGCTTCGACGTGACGTTCCTCGACCCGCCCCGCGACGGCGTGATCACCCGGCAGATGGTCGAGGCCGCCCTGCGCGACGACACCATCCTCGTCTCCCTCATGTGGGCGAACAACGAGATCGGGACCATCAACGAGGTGCCGGCGATCGGCGCGCTCTGCCACGAGCGGGACATCATCTTCCACACCGACGCCACGCAGTGGGCCGGCAAGATGCCGACGGACGTGGAACGCGACGCCATCGACCTGCTCTCGATGAGCGGGCACAAAATCTACGGGCCGAAGGGCGTCGGCGCGCTCTACGTCCGCCGCCGCCGACCACGGGTGCGCCTGACCGCGATCCAGGAAGGCGGCGGGCAGGAGCGCGGCTTCCGCTCGGGCACGCTGAACGTCCCCGGCATTGTGGGCCTCGGCGCGGCCGCCGAGATCTGCCGCACCGAGATGGACAGCGAACGCGAACGCCTGCTCGGGATGCGCAGGCGGATGGAGCAAGGCATCACGTCGCGGCTCGACGTCGTGCAGGTGAACGGGCACCCCGAGAAGCGCCTCCCCCACCTGGCCAACATCTCCTTCGGCTTCGTCGAAGGCGAGAGCCTCATGATGGCCTGCAAGGACGTGGCGATGAGCAGCGGGTCGGCCTGCACCTCCGCCTCGCTCGAACCCAGTTACGTCCTCAAGGGCCTCGGCGTGGGCGACGACCTGGCCCACAGTTCCCTCCGCTTCAGCCTCGGACGCTGGACGACGGACGAAGAGGTGGACTACGTGATCAACAACGTGGTGCAGGCCGTCGAGAAACTCCGACTCCTCAGCCCCCTCTACGACATGCACAAGGAAGGCATCGACATCACCAAGATCGAGTGGCAGGCGCACTAGCAAATGGCCAAAGGACCAAAGGGCCAGATGACGAGAAGGCAGGCGGGTGGGCGCGTCCTGATGAACACGTGGCGAACGGGTGCGATGGACTGAGACTCGGATTTGGCCCTTTGGCCCTTTGGAGATTTGGAGATTTGACATGGCATACAGCACGAAAGTGATCGACCACTACGAGAACCCACGCAACGTCGGCTCGTTCGGCACGACCGGCGAGGTCAAGCAGCGCAAGGACGTCGGCGTCGGGCTGGTCGGCGCGCCCGAGTGCGGCGACGTCATGCAACTCCAGATCCGCGTCAACCCCGACACCGGCGTCATCGAGGACGCCCGCTTCAAGTGCTTCGGGTGCGGGTCGGCCATCGCGTCCAGTTCTCTCGCCACCGAGTGGCTCAAGGGCCGCACCGTCGACGAGGGGCTGACGATCAAGAACACCCAGATCGTCGAGGAACTCAGCCTCCCCCCCGTCAAGATCCACTGCTCCGTCCTCGCCGAGGACGCCATCCGTGCCGCCATCGAGGACTACAAGCAGAAGAACGGCCTGGGCGCTGAGGCCGCCAGCGACGCCCGCGCCCACTGACGCTCGCGAACCGAGCCCGGCCCACGCCGCGTAGGTAGAATGTGCATCGACGGGCCGACGCCCGAGGAGCCACGCATGAGCGCAACCGATACGCAGACCACGGGCATCATCCTGACCGAGACCGCCGCCCGCGAGATCCGATCCATCATCGAGCAGCAGGAACTCGACGCGGAGAAGGTCCGGCTCCGGGTCGGCGTAAAGGGCGGCGGCTGCTCCGGGTTCAGTTATGTCCTCGACCTCACCGAGACCCAGAAGGACACCGACGAGGTCTTCGAGCAGCACGGCATCAAGATCATCTGCGACCCCAAGAGCCTCCTCTACCTCGGCGGCACCACCATCGACTTCCGCGACGAGATCATGGGCCGCGGGTTCGTCTTCCAGAACCCGAACGCCCACACCTCCTGCGGCTGCGGGTCGAGTTTCTCCGTCTGAGCCGCAGGCCCCGGGTGAGGGCCGTTCGACGCCAGGCTTCAGGCCCTGCCGTTCCCCGCCCCGACCCAGCCTCGCTGACCCGCACCAATCCGCCTCCAAGGGCGGATTTTGCTTTCCCGGGCGGTTCGGGGTTGATAATCTGGACAACAGCGGCCAAGGTCCGCCCGTCACCGGCTCGGATGGCCGGGGCGGTGTCTGCCCCGGGGTGGTTTCCCGGGCAAGGACGGCCGCCGTGGGGCTGGTGATGCGTTCGGCCCACAGGGATGGGAGCGGGGATCGCTCCGGAGAGGCCGCATGAGCCAGGCACCGACGCCTCTGGAAACGACGCACGGCTACTCTCCGCCCACGGTGCGGCAGTTCAGCGTCTTCCTGACGAATCGGGTTGGACAACTGCACGACCTGGTGGCGGGCTTCGACGGGTCAAAGTGCTCCATCTGCGCCCTGAGCGTCCACGAGGCGAGCGATCACGCCGTGGTGCGGATGATCACGAGCGACTCGGACGAGGCGAGGCGGCTGCTCCGCGAGCACAAGGTCGCGTTCTGCGAGAAGGACGTGCTGATCGTCGAACTCTCCCAGGGGCACACGCTCACGAGCCTCTGCCTCTCGCTCTTGGCGGCGGAACTGAACATCCACTTCGCCTACCCGCTCATGCTCCGCCCCAACGGCACGCCGACGATCGCCCTGGCCGTGGACGACCACGTGCTGGCGGGGCAGATCCTGCGTCGCAAGGACTTCCGCCTCTTCGGCGAGGCGGACATCCAGCACGTGCACTAGATGCAGGGCGTGGACGCCCTGTGCCAGCGCAAGCCGCCTGGCAACTCGGCGTTCGCGAACTCCATGTGCAGCACGCGACGCTCGCGGCTCGACGAGTTTCGGCCCGACCCGTGAACCAACAGCGGCCGCATCACAACAGCATCCCCCGCCGCGACCTCGACTGAGATGGCCCTCGCGTCCATGCCCGCCAGTTCGCTCTCGGGAATTAGTCCGCGACGATGGGTGCCCGGCACGACCCGCAGGCAACCGTTCGATTCGTCGGCGTCGTCGATGTGCAGGCGAACCGTGACCATCGACGCCAGGACCGACGCGGGCGCCTGCACGTGGACCACCCCGTCCTTGATCGACCACGGGCCGAACTCGGGAACGTCGCGGCGCTCCTCCACGGCGATGGTCGTGTCCTGATGCAGCCCGAGCGCCCAGTTGCGTCCGGGTGACTTGTTGAAGAGAATCGCTCTCGTCAGGATCGGAGCAACACCCAATCGCGCCGTGATCACACCCACCAGCGACGGTGCATCAACGAGGCGCCTTGCCTGCGGCCAGCGCTCGACCGCGTTGCGCAACCCTCCGCCATTGATCGGCGGGCAGGTCGCGAGGAGTTCATCGAGTTGCTCTCCCACGACAAGCCCGGCGATGACCTCGAAGCCATGCTCCGCGAGCGAACACGCCGGGGGGACCATCTCAAGCCAGCCCCTTCGCTCCCAGCCACCGCTCCGCGTCCAGGGCGGCCTGGCAGCCCATGCCCGCGGCCGTCACCGCCTGGCGGTAGTGCGCGTCGGCCACGTCGCCCGCCGCGAAGACGCCCTCGACGTTCGTCGCGCTCGACCGGCTCCGCAGCACGACGTACCCCTGCTCGTCCGTCTCGATGCCCGAGTCCTTGAGGAACTTCGTCGCGGGCGTGTGCCCGATCGCCACGAACAGGCCGCCGACTTCGAGTTCGCTCCGCTCGCCCTTCGTCGTGCTCTCCAGCACGACGGCCCGCAGTTTCTCGTTGCCGTGCTCGTCCTTCGCGCTGAGGCAGTCGACGACCTGGCTGTTCCAGATGACCTTCGCGTTGGGCTTCGAGAGGAACCGGTCCTGCATGATCTTGCTGGCACGGAGCGAGTCACGTCGGTGGATGACGTAGACCGTCGAGGCGAACTTCGTGAGGTAGGTCGCCTCCTCCATCGCCGTGTCCCCGCCGCCGACCACCGCGAGCGGCCGGTCGCGGAACATCGGCAGTGCGCCGTCGCAGACCGCGCACGCCGAGACTCCGCCGCCCGCCCGGGCGAGTCGCAGTTCGCTCTCCAACCCCAGCCAGTTGGCCGTCGCCCCGGTGGCGATCACCACCGCGTGCGCCCGTTCGACCGTGCCCTTGTTCGTGTGCAGTTCGAACGGCCGCTTCGAGAAGTCGCATCGGACAACGTCCTGCCCCAGCACCTTCGTGCCGAACCGCTCGGCCTGCTTCTGAAACTTCTCCATCATCTCCGGCCCCGCGACCCCCTCCGGGAAACCGGGGTAGTTCTCGACGTCCGTCGTCAGCATCAGTTGCCCGCCGGGGAGGATCGGGCCGGGGTCGTTCTTCGGCACGCCCGCGAAGACGACGGGGCCGAGGCTCGCGCGGGCCGCGTAGATCGCGGCCGTCCAGCCGGCCGGTCCGGAGCCGATGATCGCAAGGGCGTGCGTCTTCGAGTCGGTCATGGTCGCTCCCGTGCGCGCTCAGCGGAGTTGTCCGGTCTGCATCAGTTCCTGCCGCACCAGCGAGAGCACCGGAGGCCAGATCAGGTAGTCTCGCCCGGACGGCGCGTCGATCGTGTTCTGCACTTCCTCCGCCCAGTTGCGCCCCCCGTCCGCACCGACGGAGTACAGCACAAACTGGTCGTCGCGCAGGCCGATCGCCAGGTTCGGCGCATCGGGTGAGAGCACGTTGATCCGATGCGGCTGCACCTGCTCGCGCTCCCCGAACCGGCCGGCCGTGTCGCGCATCGGCACGAAGAACTCCATCGGCGGCTCGCGCCCGCGGGCGCGGTCCGGGTTGAAGGGATCGGCCTCGATGCGCTCGATGTAGTGCGGGCGGGCCGCAGCGATGTCACGCGGGAACCCCCCGCTGGACACCCGGAACGCCAGCAGCGCCAGCGCGTGCCGCGTGCCCACGGCTTCGACCCGCAGCAAATGCCGCTGCTCGAACAGCGAACGCATGTTCGGGTACGACTCCAGGATCACCGCCCACCGTTCGTGCCGCCGCGCGATGAAGTTGTACATCGGCGGCTCACGCAGCACCGGGTCGTGCCACGAACGAGACCACCGGTCGTTGAACTCGGCGATCACGGCCGTCAGGTGCTCCGTCGTGTCGAACCAGTTGGCGTGCTCGCCCGCGCCGCCGGACCACCGCGCGGACTCGCCGAACAGCCGGAGCGGCCGTTCCGTCGTCGCCAGGCGCGACATCGTCGAGGCGTAGACCTCCGACCGGACGCGACCACGCTCCTGCATGACGAACGCCACGAGTTGCCGTGCGGCCTCGGCGTCGCCGGGGGGCAGCAGAATCCGGTCGATCCCGAGCGGACCGCGCTGCTCCTCCAGCCGCTTCACGACCGACACCAGATCATCCGCCGTGGCACGACGCCCGTCGCGGAAATCAGCGTACATCACGTCGCGGACGCGCTCCAGCACGTCGACCATGGTGCGCAGCGCCCAGTCCATCTCCGTCTTGAACTCGCGGTCCGCGATCTGTCTCGCGAAGAACAGCCAGTCCACGAGCGCATTGGCCGCATCGGCGGGACGGCCCTCGGCCAGCAGGCGCGTCGCCTCCACGTGGTACAGGCAGGTCACGTCCTCGAAGACGGGCAGGTACAGGTGCCGCGCCGCCGCGAGCAGAGGCGGATCGCCCAGGTCCGTGTAGAGCCGCGCGGAAATCAACGCGATCTGCTCCGGGCTTGCGCCCAACTCCGCAAGCCCGTACGGCTGACCGAACCCCATCGCCTCCCGCCAGTCGGTCGCCCGCGTCACCTTGTGGACCGCGTCGATGACCGTCCGCTGCGGCTCGCCGTTCGCCCACGCCTCAGCCGTCGCCCACGCGGCCCCGCCCGCCGGGGCAAGCCGTGCCTTGGCGGGGGTGTCCACGCCGAGCGGCGGCCTCTCCATCTTCGCCATCGCGGGCAGGACGATGAGGTCGCTGCGCCGCTCGGGCCTGATCTCGGCGAGGGGAGCGTTCACGCGGTCGATGAACTCGTCCGCCGCGGCCCGCCCGGGCGGGAGCAGGCAGAGCGTGAGGGCGACCGCCGCCGCAAGGATCAAAGGGATTCGCCGTCGAACTGCCGTCATTCCGGTGCCTCCCGCCGGGTTGCTGGCCCGACCGTGCTTCAGGGCCGGGCATGGTAGCAACCCGACCGCGAACGCTGGGCGGCCGGAGCGGAACGAAAGCCGGCCGTCGCGGGGACGGCCGACTGTGGGGACATGACGTGTGGTGCCGGGGTGTTACCCCGCCTTCGACCTGCGTGAGGTCGGGCGACGCATCGGCTCGGCGTCTTCCATCGGATCAACGCCGGGCAGACGGTTTTCCTTGAAGAACCGGGTCGGGCGGTTGTCGGTGATCTGGGCGTTCAGTTTGGTCAGCGCCTCGTCCACGATCTGACGGACGCGCTCGCGGCTGATGCCCACCTCGTCGGCGATCTGCTTGAGGGTGAGGGGCTCCTGCCCGTCCAGCCCGAAGCGCAGCCGCAGGATGCGGGCCTCGCGCTCGTCGATGGATTCCAGCAGTTTGCGGAGCGTGGCCGTCTCGTCAGACTTGAGGATCGGATCCTCGGGCATCCCGTGGCGCGAGTCGGCGATCAGGTCGCCCAGCCCGACGAGGTCGCCGCTCGAGTCGGTCGGCTCCTGGCTCGGAGCCTGCATCGCGCGGATCGCACGCCGGATGATGCGGACTTTCTTGGCGGGCAGGTCCATCGCTCGGGCGAGATCATCGATCGTGGGCGGGTGGCCGAGTTCGGCCTCCAGCCTCCGCGAGGCAACCTTCCACTTGGCGATCAGTTCCACCATGTATGCCGGGATGTGGATCGGCTGCGTCGCGTTGATGAGCGCACGCTTGATCGCCTGCTTGATCCACCAACTCGCGTACGTCGAGAACCGCGCCCCCTGCGACGGGTCGAACCCCTCGACCGCGCGCATCAGCCCGATGTTGCCCTCTTCGATCAGGTCGTTGAGGGGCAGCCCGCGACCGACGTAGTTCTTCGCGATCGCGACGACCAGGCGCAGATTGGCGCGGATCATCCGCTCGCGCGACGCCGGGCAGTTGTCGTTGATGATCGCCCAGCCGAGTTCGCGCTCCTCCTCAGCGGTCAGGAGGGGCGTGCGGTTGATCTCTCTCAGGTACAGTTGGAGGTCGGACTGAAGCCCGCCCTCTTCAGATGCACGGCTCCGGATTGCACTCACTTCTCTTCCCACCTTTCGCGACGCGCAACGTGGCACACACTATATCCACGATTCGTGCCGCACTGCCACATTACGGTTCGCTCCGGAGGCCGTCCGGGTTGCATCGGAAAGCCCGCCGCGGGACTTGACGCCCGCCGACCCGGGCACCCTCCGGCCGCGTCTGGCCCGATACGCCTGCGCCGCCTACAGGGAATGCGCGGTTTCCGCCCGATGTGGCCAGGCGAGTCCGAATTTTTCTGGCACACCCGGAAACACGTTCTATAGTCACCCAATTCGGGACGCCGATCGGCCCCCTACCGGACATGAGCGAGGATCTTTCCGATTTTTTGAGTGCCTGGCCCTACGAGCCCGGGAAACTGAACGTCCGGATCGTCAGGGCGGCCGACGGGCGGGCGGTCCTCCAGGTCCGGCTCGACCTCGGCATCCTCCAGATGGAACTCGACGGCCGACCCGACGGGCTTCGCCCCGAAGGCTTCGAGAGCCTCCTCGACCTGCACGAAGACCGGCACGACGAGGCGGAAGCGGGGCTTCCCGACCCGGAAGGCGCCGAGCACGAGCCGGCCGACGCCACGCCCCCGGACGGTGAGTTTTCCCTCTCGCCCGACGACTGCCGGGCTTTGCGCGACGAGGCCATGCAGTATTCGCACCGGTACGTCGCCCTGCTCGCCGCCGAGGACTACGAGCGCGTCGTCCGCGACACGACCCGGAACCTGCGCCTGTTCGACTTCTGCGCCAAGCACGCGGAGACCGAGGGCGATCGGACGATGCTCGAGCAGTTCCGCCCGTACGTGACGATGGTGCGGGCGCGTGCGCTGGCGAGCCAGGCGTTGAAGGACAACGAGCCGAAGGCCGCCATCCTGGCGATCGACGAGGGGCTGAACGCGCTCCGCCAGCACTTCGTGAACGCCGGGCACACCGAGGCCTACAACGCGTCCAACGAGGTGCGGATGCTCCAGAGCATGCGCGACGCCCTCGTGCCCAAGTTGCCCGTCAGCCAGAAGAGCGAACTCCGACGCAGGCTCGACCGGGCCTTGGCGCAGGAGAACTACGAACTCGCCGCCATCCTGCGCGACGAACTCAAGCAACTGCCCGAGTGAAGTCTCACGATGCGGGCGGCGCGTCCGCGGGCGCGCCGGGCGAACGTCGGGCCTTCACCCGCTCGACCACCCGCTGCTGCATGGTCTCCGCCGTCGCGACCTCCTCGACGACGACCAGGTCCGCGCCCAGCGACTCGGCCACCATCCCCTTGCTCATGTACGACGAGCGCACCGCGATGAAGGCGTTCGGCGCCATGGACCGCGCAAGCCGGCACGCCCGCAACGTCGCGTCGTCGTCGGGAATGGTCAGCACGATCGCGTCGGCCGTCGAGATGCCCGCCCAGCGGAGCACCTCCGGGTTCGTCACGTCGCCGTAGATGATCGACCGCCCCATGCGGGACTGCTTTCGTACCGTCGCGACGTTCAACTCGACCACGACGCACGGCACGCCCGCCTGCTCCAGCAGGTCCACCACCGCCCGCCCGCACACGCCGAACCCCGCGACGATGACGTGGCGACCGGCACGCGGGTCCGCGGTCGCTCCGCCCTCGCCCGGTTCCGGCTCCTGCTCGCGCAGCGCAGCCGGGGCCCGCCGGCGAAGCCACGGCGCGAGCGGCAGTCGGCTCACCGGGCCGTGCACACGCTTGCCCGCGTCATACGCAAACGGCGTCACGATCAGCGACAGCACGATGAGCGCGATCAACTTCGACTGCACCGCCGCGTCGATCAGCCCCGCGCCCGCCGTCGCCGCGACCACCACCAGACCGAACTCGCCCGCCTGCGCCAGCAGCAGCGCGGCGGCGAGGCTCGCGGCGGGCGTCGCGCCCACCGCCCAGCACGTCAGCCCGATGATCCCGCCCTTCACCACGAACTGCACCAGCAGCGCCAGCAGAATGATCCACCACCCCGAGAGGAGCACGTCCGGGTCCATGGTCAGCCCGATCGCGCAGAAAAAGACCGCCATGAACAGGTCGCGCATCGGGTCGAGTTGCCCGGCGATCTGGTAGCGGAACGGCGTCGTCGCCAGCACGAAGCCCGCGAGAAACGCCCCCAGTTCCGGCGTGAACCCGAGAGCCGCCGTCGCGACCGCGGCGCCGAGCGCGACGGCCGCCGTCAGCACCAGCAGCACCTCGCCCGCGACTCCCGCGGCCGTCTGCATGAGCCGGGGCAGGACAAGCCGACCGAAGGCGACCAGCAGCGTCACGCCCCCGAGCGCGACGACGCCTCGCCACACCATCTCCCACAGGCGCTGCCACAGCGTCGGGCCGTCGCCCGCGAGCGCGGCCTCGCCGCTCGCGCTCCACAACGCGAGCGCGGGCAGCAGCGCCAGCACCGCCACCGAGAGCAGGTCCTGCACCAGCGAGACGCCGACCGCCAGCCGTCCCGGCACGCGGTTCAGTTCGCGCCGCGCCTGGAGCACGCGCAGGCTGATCGCGGTCGATGACATCGTCATGGCCATCGCCACCGCGAGCGCCGCGCTGGGCGTGAGGCCGAACAGCACGCCGATCGGCCAGCACACGAGGGCCGACGCCGCCGTCGAGATCACGCCGATCAGCAGGATCGCCCTCACCCCGCCGCGAAGCGCGCCCAGGTCGAGCGACAGCCCGACGCTGAACATCAGCAGGATGATCGCCAGCCGACCGATCGTCTGCACGCTCTCGGGGTCGCCCACGAACCCGAGCGCGTGCGGCCCGATGAGCGCGCCGGCGATCAGATACCCGGGAATGGTCGCCAGCCGCAGCCGGTGCAGCACCGTCGTGACCAGCGCCGCCGCCGCGAGCAGTTTCAGCAGGTCGAGCACCATGCCCGCGGGCGCGGCCTGAGCCAGCGTCAACATCGTCGCCTGCCCCATCCATCACCCCACGCGAACGAACGCCCGCGCCACGCGCCCTCAACCGCGCCCACGCGACGCGGTCGGGCGATCGTACACGAGCACCGCCAGCAGCGTCAGGTCCGCCGGCGTCACGCCCTCCAGCCGCGACGCCTGCCCGAACGTCCGCGGCCTGAACCGGGACAGCGACTCGCGCGCCTCGGCACGCAGCGTCATCAACGCCGCGAAGTCCACCGTCTCGGGGATCGGTCGCCGCTCCATCTCCGCGTGACGGCGAACCTCAGCCCGCTGCCGCTCGACGTAGGCCGCGTACCGACGCTCGGCGTGCGCCGTCGCCCACGCCGCAGAGTCCTCCCGCGGCAGCCCCGGGCGCCCCGCCACCGCCCGGCGCAGGTCGTCGATCGTGAACTCCTGCCGGCGCATCACGCGGGCGAGCGGCTCGCCGTCGATCCGCGTCCCGTCGATCGCCGCGCTGATCGCGGCCAGGTCGCGCGTGCGCTGCTCGAACAACCGCCGGCGCAGCCCACCCAGCGCGGTCGTCCCCAGCAGACCCAGCCGCTCCGCCACGGGCGTCAGGCGATCGGCCGCGTTGTCCGACCGCAGCAGCAGCCGATGCTCCGCCCGGCTCGTGAACATCCTGTACGGCTCGACGGGCGTCTTCGTCACCAGGTCGTCCATCAGCACGCCGATGTACGCCTCATCGCGCCCGAGCGTGAACTCCCCCTCGCCCCGCGCGAACCTGGCGGCGTTGATCCCCGCGATCAGCCCCTGCGCCGCCGCCTCCTCGTACCCGCTCGTCCCGTTGATCTGCCCCGCGAGGAACAGCCCCTCGACCAGCCGCGTCATCCCCGTGGGCAGGATCTGGTGCGGGCGGACCATGTCGTACTCGACCGCGTAGCCGTAGCGGACGATCTCGGCCCGCTCGCACCCCGGCATCGTGCGCACGATCGTCTCCTGCACGTCGGTCGGCAGGCTGGTCGAGATGCCGTTGCAGTAGACCGAGTCGTCGCGAAGGCTCTCCGGCTCGAGGAACACGCCGTGCGTCTCGCGCTCCGCGAACCGCACGACCTTGTCCTCGATGCTGGGGCAGTACCGCGGCCCGACGGACTCGATCTGCCCGCTGAACATCGGCGCCCGGTGCAGGTTTGCCCGGATCGCCGCGTGCGCTTCGGGAGAGGTGCGAGTCTGACGGCACTCCACCTGCGGCAGCACCGGAAACCTCTCCAGCGCCTCCCACCACTCTCCACTGATGTCCAATGCCCGCTGCCCAATGCCTCTCCCCGACATCTCACTGAACGGCACGGGCGGATCGTCGCCGAGCGCTGGATCGAGGGCCTCCCAGTCGATCGTCCCCCGGCGAAGCCGCGGCGGCGTCCCCGTCTTCAGCCGTCCGAGTTCGAAGCCGAGGCCGCGCAGCGCGGTCGAGATGCCGACCGCCGCGCCCTCCCCGTGCCGCCCGCCGGGCGTCTTCGACTCCCCCGTGTGCATGAGGCCGCGCATGAACGTGCCGGTGGTGAGGATGACCGTGGGGGCGGAAAGCACCAAATGACCAAAGGGCCAAATTGCCAAATCAGGACTCGAAACCACCGTGGATTCGCTCCGACTTTGACCATTTGGCCATTTGGCCATTTGGCCATTTGCCCTCACAACAACGCCCCCCACTCTCCCCCCCTCGACCAGCAGCCGCTCCACGCTCCCCTGGACCACCTCGATCTCGGGGCGCGAGGCGATGAGGGCCTGCACGGCCTCGGCGTAGGCGTGCTTGTCGCTCTGGCACCGCGGGCCGTGCACCGCCGGACCCTTGCTCGTGTTCAGCACCTTGAACTGGATGCCCGTCGCGTCCGCGGCCAGCCCCATCAGCCCGCCCATCGCGTCGATCTCGCGGACCAACTGCCCCTTCGCCAGCCCCCCGATCGCCGGGTTGCACGACATCACGCCGATCTTCGACGCGTCCAGCGTCACCAGCGCGACCGTCGGCGCCGCCCGCCCGCCCGCGTCCCGCTCCGCAGGGAGCAGATTGGCCGCCGCCCACGCGGCCTCAACCCCCGCGTGCCCCCCGCCGATCACGATGACCTGGTACGAACGCTCAGACACGCGGAATGGTACGCGGCGCTGTCTGACTTCAGGCTTCGCCCTCGTCGAGCGGATCGACCGCGTTCCGTTCAACCTCCCGCAGCCGCTCCCGAAGTTCCGGCGGCAGCGACCGACGCAAGGCGTCAGTCACCAGCCCCACCGACACCAGGTCGGCGACGTGGACCCGATCGATGTCGCGGAACGACGTCAGTTTCATCCGAACCAGCGCGGCCAGACCGAGCACAGCGAACCCTTCCGGGTCGCGCTCTGCTTCGCTCACGTCCGGCGCGGGCACGGTATACGACGGCCGCACTCGCTCACCCGCCCACACGAGATGCACGCCCGCACGCTTGCTCGGCTCATCCGGATCGACGAACAGCACGAGGCCCCGCAGGTCCGCACGCGTGAACCCAAGCCTCTCGATCGCGCGAGCCACCCGGTCGAGGTCCGCCCGACGCACCAGCACGTGAGCGTCCTTCGTCGCCCGCGTCGCCGCGGGATCGACCCGCCCGACCCAGGCCGCGACGGCATTCCCCCCCACCACCGTGTAGGGAACGCCCGCGGCGTCCAGCGCAGCCGCCACGCGACGCAACCGGCGTTCGACCCGATCAACCGCCATGACGTGAGAGTGGAACGAGATCATGGTCGTGCGTCAACCGACCTGCCCAAGCCGCCCCGCGGCACACAATCGATTCTACGACGGCCGTCACGCCACGCCCTGCGCCTCGCCGTTGGCCTCGAAGCCGAGGCGGGTCTGGAGGTCGCGCAGGGTCTGCACGCCGAGTTCGGTCACCTGCGGGTCTCCGCCGTTGTGCGCGGGGCGGACCAGCCCTCCCCGTTCGAGCCTGCGGCGCACGGGCACCCACCCGTCGCCGAAGCCGAGCCACAGAGCGTCCTCGTAGCGTCGCGCATCGCCCGCGGCGAGCGAGCCGAGCGCGCGGGCCAACCACCTTTGTTGTTCGAGGTCAAGCCGCATCGTGCTGGCTCTCCGCGTCGGTCCTCCAGCGGGTCCGGCTGCGCTGGCGCGCGGCTCTCGGACCCGCCCGACATTCGGCGCGTCCCCTTGCGCTCCGGATGTCCATACGGCTGAACGGGCTTCCTGCTTCACGAAACCTCCGACTCCGGGCCGTTCCCGGACGCTCAGATTGCGCAGGACCGTCCCAGTAGAGCCGACGGCGCCGCCGAGGTCCGGGCCGTGCAACGGCCGGGGCGCGACGCTCGCGCCGACCGGGACATGCCCAGCGGATCGGGTTGTCGGTGGGGTCCGCCCGTTCCGCGAACGCGGGACGGAAGAACAATCGGATCAGGCCGGTCGGCCGCTGCCCGGACGGATTCCCCTCCGGCCGGAAGAGCATCCGGCTGGCGTCCTGTACGGGCGCCGGGGAGGAATGGTTCCCGGGCCGGGCCTCAGTGGGCGTTGCGGTGGACGAACCCGCGGAAGACCGTCAGCCAGAGGATCTTGAGATCGAACCAGACCGACCAGTGCCGGATGTAGTGCAGGTCGTACTGCAGCCGCTTCTTGAGCGAGGTGTCGCCCCGCAGGCCGTTGACCTGCGCCCACCCGGTCATGCCCGCCTTCACGTGCTGACGCAGCATGTACCCGCGCCAGTCCTCGCGGAACCGCTCGATGAGTTCCGGCCGCTCGGGTCGCGGACCGACGAGCGACATCTGCCCCTTGAGCACGTTCAGCAACTGCGGCAGTTCGTCGAGGCTCGCGCGGCGCAGCAGCCTGCCCACCGGCGTGATGCGCGGGTCGTCGCGTTCGGTCCAACGGGCGCCGCCGGGCTGCTGCTCGTCCTCGACCTGGTACATGGTGCGGAACTTGTAGATCTTGAACGTCTCGCCGCCGATCGAGACGCGACGCTGCTTGAAGATGATCGGCCCCGGGCCGCTGAGGCGAACCGCGATCGCGCACGCGAGCATGACCGGCGAAAAGACCACCAACCCGAGGAACGAGCCGACGATGTCCACCGCGCGCTTCGTCAGCCCGCCCAGCCCGTGCAGCGGGCACTCCCGGTACGACAGGATCGGCATCCCGTCCAGTTCGCTCACCGTCATGCTCTGCGGCAGGTACCGCGGCTGAACGTCCGGGATGATCCGCACGTCAACCGCGAACCGCTCCAGTCGCCGCAGAATCCCCGGGACGCAACTCGCCTGCGCGTTCGGCACCGCGAGGTACACCGAATCGACGGGATGGCGCTCGAGCGTGGATTCGAGATCGTCCAGCCCGCCCCGCACCGGCCTGCCCAGACAGGTGTCGCGCCGCGCCTGCGGACGGTGCGAAACGAAGTACGCCACGTTGATCCCCGTCCACGAGTTGCGCTCGAGCGTGCGTACCGCGATCTGGCCCAGCCGACCCACGCCGATCACCGCCGCGTGCCGCAGGTTCCGCCCCCGACGCCGGAGCATCCGGACGCCCGTGCGGAACAGGAAACGGTGCAGCCCGAGCAACGCGGGCAGCATCACCGCCAGCCAGCCGAGTTGCGTGCGCCCGGCGTCCATGTGCAGCGGACGCGACGCGCCCTCGGTGATGACCGCGTTCCCCACGAACCAGAGCGCCACCACGACCAACAGCATCGAGAGCATCGACGCCCGAAGGATCGCGCCCTGCTCGCCCCAGACCGACCGGTCTCGCCGCGGGCGGTACAGCCCGCCGGCACGCATCACGACGATCGTGATGGGCACCACGAACGCGACCAGCGGGTTCTTGAAATAACTCTCCCAGAACTCCGGCCAAGAGGGGAAGTACCCCTCGCACGTCACCCGACGAACGACCCACGCCGCGTAGCACGCCGCCGTGATCACCGCGCAGTCCGCCAGGCTCAACAACGCGACGAACAACTGGTGCTTTTGCTTGACCACGCGGTTCCCTCCGTCGAGGCGGCGCCGGTCCTTCGGCCCGGGGGCAGTCTCCGTCACCCGATGCCGGGATGTCAACACGCCGCGCCCCGGTCCGCCGCACCGGCCCACCCGCTCAGCCGCCCGGCACACTCGGCCAGTCCCCGCCCGCCCGGAGTGGGTGCGACAGGCGACCGATCTCCTCGATCAGGCGACGCTGCTCGGCGGACAGCATAGCAGGATTCGGAGGGACGATCCGCACGACCGCGTACAGGTCACCCATCCTGCCGTCCGACGCCCGAATCCCCCGCCCCTTGACCCGCAGACGACGCCCGCTGGGCGTGCCCGCCGGAACGGTCAGGTCGATCGGGCCGTCCAGGGACGGAACGGCTACACGCCCGCCCAGCGTCGCTTCGGCGACGGTGAGCGGCAGGTCAAACGCCAGGTCCAGCCCCGTGCCGGGCTTGGGACCACCCTCCCGCCTGAACAGGGCGTGCGGCACGACCCTGACCCGCAGGATGAGATCACCGGGCTTCCCGTTCGCCCTCGAGGAAGGACGACCCGCCCCACGCACGCGCAGTCTCGCCCCATCCTCCGTGCCCGCCGGGACCGCAACCTCGATCGTCCGGCCGTCCAGAGGCGATTTGAACGCCTCCTGCCCGCCCCGTGCGGCCGTCACGAAGGGGACCGGCAACTCCGCCTCGATGTCCTGTCCCCTGGCCGAACCGCGAGCGGACCGCGACCCCGCGGACGCCCCGAAGCCGGCACCCCCGGATCGGCTGCCGAAGAAGGCGTCGAACATGGAGCCGAGGTCGTCAATGTCGAAGCCCTCGGGAACGCTGTCACCGCCGGAGGACCACGAGTACCGAGACCCCCCACCACCGCCGCCCGCGGCGGCTCCAGCGTGCCCGAGCCGGTCGTACAGGCCGCGCTTCTTCTCGTCGGAGAGCACGTCGTAGGCCTGCTGCACCTCGGCGAACCGCTCGGCGGCATCGGGCGCCTTGTTGACGTCCGGATGCAGTTGGCGTGCCTTCGACCGGTACGCCCGCCGAATCTCCTCCGCCGACGCCCCGCGGGCCACGCCGAGCACCTCGTAGTAATCGCGCACGGACATCGGCTGACTGTATGTCGGTCGAGAACAACCGCCGACGGGACGATGTCAGTGCCCGTTGTGGTCGTGGCCTTCGTGCTCGTCCTCCCCGTCGCCCGCGGGAGCGGGGAGGTCGTCGGGGCGTCTGAGGAACATGCACTCGACCTCGAAGACGAGCGTGGCGTTGGGCGGGATGCGCCCGTTGCCCGCGCCACTCTCGCCGTACGCCTGGTCGGGGGGGAGGATGAACTTGCGCACGTCGCCCAGGCGCATGCCGTAGGTCGCGGTCCGCCAGCCGGGGATGAGCCGCCCCGGGGCCTGGTAGGTGAGCGCTCGCGAGCCGGGCCGCAGCGAAGAGTCGAACATCGTCCCGTCGGCCAGCCAGCCGCTGTAGTGGAACGAGACCTGGTCGTTATCGTCCAGCGTGATTCCATCGTCGCCCGAGCGCATCACGATGATCTTGACGCCGTCGTCGCGGTCCTCGAGCCGGAAGGGGTGGTCGAACCGCGCGTACTCGTAGGTCGCGTCGCCGCTCGCGCCCCACACGACCTTGCCGCTCGCGTCGTACCCGCGGTCGGCGGTCGACAGCCGGTCGCGCGAGATCGTCAACTCGCTCGTCATCTCGACCGCGCCGCCGGCCGCCGTCGGGTACGGGTACGGCGTCTTGCCCTTGTACCCGTCGCCGTCGCGGCTCAGCACGAGGTCCAGCGTGGCGATCAGCGAGTCTCGCGGCACGTCGGGGAACAGGCCCGGCGCGAGCCACAGGCCGGTCATCATCCCGACCGTCTCGTGCTCGGGATTGCGGAACTCGAGCGTGCGCAGCCGCACGTTCCCCGAGTGGCGGTACAACTGGAAGATCGCACGGCGGTACGGGCGGTGCAGGGCGTCGGCCCGGGCAACCTCCGCGTACAGCGCGTCGGGCACCTGCGACAGCCCCACGGGCGCGACGGTCATGACGATCTCGACCGACCCGGTCCCTCCCGACGCCGCCACGCCCGATGTCGTTCGCCACGATCCGCTCAGCAGATCGGCGATCCGCCCGAACTCCGGGTCCGACCAATCGGCGGCGTACGACAACTCGACCGGCGCGGCCGGCGCGATCGGCTCCGGGCCTTCCTGTCCGAACGTCGGGGCCGGGAACAGCAGCGCCGCGCCGATCACGCACGAGGCAAGCATCCCGGTGAAGCACGCCTTGACCATGATTCTGACCTCCATCCTGCGTCGAGTCCCGCACTCCTCACGCCAACTCGGGGAACATGCGCTGCACGACCGCGACCAGGTCCTTCACGTGCGAGACGGACTCGGCGAACAACTTCCGCTCGTCGCCCTGGAGCGCGAACTCCACGATCCGCTCGACGCCGGCCGAGCCGAGCACCGCCGGCACGCCCACGAAGTACCCGCCCACGCCGAACTCCCGGTCGCAGTACGCCGCGCTCGGGATGATCCGCTTCTTGTCCTTGACGATCGCCTCGACCATCTGGACCGTGCCGCTCGCCGGCGCGTAGTACGCGCTCGTCCCCATCAACTTGACGATCTCGCCGCCGCCCACCTTCGCCCGCTCGACGCACGCGTCGATCTTCTCCTTGGGCAGCAGGTCGGAGATGGGGATGCCGTGGACGCTGGTGAGGCGCGGCAGCGGGACCATGTCGTCGCCGTGCCCGCCGAGCAGCAGCGCGGAAATGTCCTCGACGGAGCAGCCGAGTTCCATCGCCAGGAACGCCCGGAACCGCGCCACGTCCAGCGCGCCCGCCTGCCCCATGATCCGCGACGTGGGAAAGCCCGTCGCCTTCCACGCCGTGTACACCATCGCGTCCAGCGGGTTCGACACCACGATCACGATCGACTGCGGCGCGTGCTCCGCCACCTGCTCCGAGACGCTCTTCACGATCTTGACGTTCGTCTCGATCAGGTCGTCGCGGCTCATGCCGGGCTTGCGCGGCAGGCCCGCGGTGATCACCACGACGTCCGAGCCGGCGATGTCCCGGTAGTCGCTCGTGCCGACCACCCGGGAGTCGAACCGCTCGATCGGACCGCAGCAGAGCAGGTCCAGCGCCTTGCCCTTGGCCACGCCGTCCCGGTCAGGGATGTCGAGCAGGACGATGTCGCCCAGTTCCTTGGCGGCCGCCCAGTGGGCGCACGTCGCCCCGACGTTTCCGGCGCCGATGACCGCAATCTTCGCACGACGCATGGGTTGCTCCGGGTCCGACCGCGGGCGGGTCCTCCGCGGCGGGCGGGACTATAGCCGGGCAGCCCCTCAATCGCCCGGACTCGCACCGGCACGGACACTCCGGATCCGCCGCTATCGTCGCCCATGAACCTCGACCCGGCCCGCCTCTCCACCGCCGATCGCTACAAACTCCTCATCGGCTGCATCGTCCCCAGGCCGATCGCCTTCGTCTCGACCGTCTCCCCCGACGGGCGGACCAACCTCGCGCCGTTCTCCTTCTTCGCCGGCGTCGGATCGAACCCCATGACGCTCCTCTTCTGCCCCGCAAACGGCCCGGACGGCGCGGAGAAGGACACGCTCCGCAACTGCAAGCCCGAGGCGGAAGGCGGCACCGGCGAGTTCGTGGTGAATCTGGCGAGTGAGGCCTACGCGCACCAGGTGGCCGCCGCCGCCGAGCCGCTGCCGCACGGCCAGAGCGAGTTCGACCTGACGGGCCTGAGGCCGACGCCGAGCGCTGTGGTGCGCCCGCCGCGCGTCGCCGAGTCGCCCGTCGCGTTCGAGTGCCGCACGCAGCAGGTGGTCCGCACCAACCCGGGCGCGCCGGCGGGCGGGAACATCGTGATCGGACTGGTCGTTCACGTGCACGCGGCCGAGGGCGTGCTCAACGATCGGTTGCATGCGGACCCGGACCGGCTCGCCGCGATCGCGCGCATGGGCGGACGCACCTACTGCCGCACCCGGGAACGGTTTGCGCTCGATGTCGGCCGCCCGGCCCTCGACACGCCCCGGCCCTGGGAAAAGCAAACGGGGCCTCCGCTCTGATCGCGGAAGCCCCGTGGACGGGGTGGAGTTGTGGGGTCGAGATCAGCGACGGCGACGGAAGGCCACCGCGCCGCCCGCGAGGGCGAGGGCGATCGTGCCCGGAGCCGGGACGATCTCCGCGCTCACGAGCGTCGGGACGCCGCTGAAGCTCTTGGTCATGAACTCGCCGGCCGACGAGATGAACAGCTGCACCAGCGCGCCCTCGAAGGGAGCGATCGGACCCTGGAAGTTCGTGCTGAACGCGCCCGCGGTCGAGCCGTCGAACTTGGCGTCGCCGGAGTTGTTGTTGATGAACACGTTGCTCAGCTGGCCGTTGAAGAACACCGTGCCGAACGCGCCCTTGATCCACGTGCCCTCAACGAGGCCCGTGATGGTGTCGCCGTTCGCGTCGGTCACCGAGAACGAGCCTTGCCCGTCGGCGGTCGAGCCGTTGTTGTTCGTCACGTCGATGGTCAGCGTGTAGTCGGCGGAGTCGAAGCCGTAGAACCCGGAGTTGAACTCCGCGGTCCCGCCCCCGCCCGTCAGGCGAGTGACGTCGCCCGAGGTCAGCAAGCCGGCCTTCGCGTTGAAGAGCGCCGTGTTCGCGTCGTACGACCCGTCCAGGTCGCTGTAGGTGTACGACAGAATCGCGTCCGCCGAAGCGACGCTCGCGATGCCCAGCGCAGCGACCGCGCCCACTCCGAGAATCTTCCGGTTCATTTCTGCTTCTCTCCTGTTTGGAACTCTGCCCGTCGGCCTGTGGAAAACACACACACGACACCACGGAGTTTCCGACCGGCCCCGCATCCGCCCGCAAAGACGGAAGCCTCCTCGGAGCCTTCGGTGTCTCCCCTCAACTCGGGTACTGTACACGGCACCACTGTGCGGTTCAAGAGGAAAGGCGTCAACTGCCCAAGAACCCAGCCGCACCATCGGCAAGCGCGTCCTATAGCCATTCGGAACCCGACCGGGAATACAACACACACCTTCCGGGACGTGCTGAATTCGGACTCTGTTGGGTTGCGTTTGATCCCTTCAACGACGCCGACGGACGATTGCCATCCCGACACCCAACCCCGCCAGGCCGAGCACCCCGGGCGAGGGAACGATCACGAAAACGCCCGTGCCCGCCGCCGAGTCGTTCGCGCTGACCGTGAACCTCCACTCGGCGAACATCTCGAAGGCGGGGACACCCAGCGCGATGAAGTTGCCGGCCCCGGCGGGGTACTCGTCCGACGCCGCCTCCGAGCCCCACGCGTCCGGCTCGACAAGCGGGCCTGGAATGAGCGATGCGAACCCCGTGCCGAAGTTGTAGCTCGTGTCGTACATGGTCCCGCCCGGCATCAGGCCCGTCACGGTCGCCCCGTTCCCATCGCCGTCGGTGACGGTCATGCCGCCCGAAGCACGAGCGAGCGGGCTGTTGATCGTCGGGAAGCCCAACGATCCGATGGTGATCGTGAAGTTCGTGTCCACGGCCCCGGCCTGCACGGAGAACCCGCCGGCGAGGACCGGGTCCTCCTGAATGAAGGAAGAACCTTGCGTCAGCCTCGCGATCAACGAGCCGTTGTTCTGATCGACGAAGTCGATCGTTTGCGGCAGGTTCCACACCCAGGTGTCCTCGCTGATCCACTCGCCATCCTCGAGCGAGACCTTGAAGGTCGCCTCACCGAGCGAACTGCTCGCCGTGAAGATGATGGGAGGGTTCGAGATGTCGGCGGACGCCGCACCGGCGATGGCCGCGCACACCGACGCGACGAGAATCCGAACGATCCGAGGCTCCGCCTCAATGCGAACGTTCATGCTTCATCCTCTCCTCTTGTATCTGCCCGGCCGGATCGGAAGGACATCGCCCGCTCCGCGCGGCCGTGTGAGTGGCGGTGGATCATCGACGACGTCGGGACGCGGCCAGGGCGCCGATCCCCAGCAGGACGAGCGGACCGGGAGCCGGAATGATCGTGTAGACGCTCGTGCCGCTGGCCAGGTCGAACGCCGTGAGCGTGAAACTCCAGCGAGCGCTCATGTCGAACACGCCCACACCGATCGGGGCGAGGCCGCCGCCGCCGGGGAACTCGTCCGATGCCGTGTCCGTGGCGAACGCGCCCGCGGAAAACCCGCTGTTGAGCAGGGAGGCGAACGGGGTGCCCCCCGGAACCTCGCCGTTGTAGTGCGAGAGGTGCGCCCCGGCGGCGTCCGGCGTGAACGTCACGCCGTTCCCGTTGACGTCCGTGATGCTGACCGCCGCGGAAGCCGCGCCCTTGGCGTTGTTGATCGTCGGGAAACTGAGCAGCCCCGAACCGACCGAGAACGCCGTGTTCTGGTTGTTCGCCTGCACATTGAAGTTCAGGTGTATCACCGGATCGGCGATGAACGTCACGGATGCCGTCCCCAGCGTGGCCAGCACCTCGCCGGTCTTCGACGTGATGTCGATGGGGCTGTCGAGGTTCCAGAAGAAGTTCCCCTGGTCGTCCCACGATCCCATGTCCGTCGTGGCCACGAACGAACCCGTCTCGCCGCCAACCGTCGCGGTCAGCACGAAGACCTCGTACGAAATGTCCGCCTGCGCCATCCCGCAACACCCGAGCAACGCCGCTGCACCACCGAACAACCCACCGAGCCGATTCCGTGTCATGTCCCTCTCTCCAGGTTTACATCGCGCACTCCACGAGTCCGGGAATCTCCCGCACACAAGCGCGATTGCGTTTGCCGAAAACACGTCGCCGCTGAATCGCGGCCCACGTCTCCTCCCGGGCTTCGCCGTCATCGCACACCATCGACACGACGGCCTGCTCTCTCGCCCGTCAGTCTCCCGGGGATACGCCGAGCGTGTCAAGTCTTTTTTGGGACGAATCGTCCGAGAATCGACCGGAGATGATAGACGTTAGGTATATGTATGGATGCCGCCGGCCTTCTGATCGGCCGCTCTCTCCCCTTTTGTCCAATCCGTTGCTCCGGGAGGCGTCCCCTTGGTACGCTGAATCCGCATTGAGTAGTGGGTCTGGGTGTTTCGCACCGGCGAGGGGGCAGGAGAGGAAACCTCGTGGGACGAAGGTGCCTGCATCTGCACACACCCACAGCGTGCGTCTGCTACGGAGTGTTGCACGCGGTGTCGTGTGCCGCAGGTTTTCCCCCGGCGACCGCCTCGTCTGCCATCGGGGGCACGGTTGTCATTCGAGACGGACTCGGAGGCGACACGCTCATTCTGCGCCTCACGCTCGGCACGACGCCGCAAGCGTTGTCCGACGGCGGGTACACGATCTCAAGCCCGAGCGCGGAACGAGCAACGATCGACCACTTCATGGGAACTATCAGCGGACTCGGCGCCGCACTCCGCCCCTGCCTGCCGTTCCGGCCGGCACACCCCGCGGCCTACGAAGAGTCCGGGCTGAGTCGATTCGTCGCTCTCGACGTTCCCTCCCGCGTTTCGCTCGATGAAGCCCGCAGCGCCATCGCCGCGTTCGACGGACTGGTGGAAGCGGTCCAGCGGGCGCGGATCGGGCACGCGATGACCCTGACGTCGATCCCCAACGATCCACTGTTCGGGCAGCAGTACGCCCTCTTGAACCTCGGACAGACCGTGGACGGACAGCCGGGCCTGCCCGGCGCGGATATCCAGGCGACCCACGCCTGGGACCTCCCTGCCGACGGCGCGGGTGTCATCATCGCCGTGCTTGACTCGGGCATCAGCGAGAGCCACCCGGACCTCGCCGATCGCCTCCTGCCGGGATGGAACTTCGTCGGCAACAACGACAAGACGGACGACGACTACTCCTCGCACGGCACGCACTGCGCGGGGATCGCCGCCGCATCGACCCACAACGGCATCGGCATCGCGGGCGTCGCAGGGGCAGCGAGCATCCTGCCCGTCAAGGTGCTGAGCAAGTACGGGTTCGGCACCGAACTCCTCTGCGGCGCGGGACTGGTCTGGGCGGCGGACAGCGGCGCTCGCGTCGCCTCGGTGAGCATCGGGTTCGATCCCGCGCCCGGCGGCGACGAAGACTCGTTCCTCCGCGCCGCGGTGAACTACGCGACCACCGTCGGCACCCTCGTGGTCGCCTCGGCCGGCAACACACCGGCCCAGCCCGTCGTCGCGCCGGCACGCTATCCCAACGCCATGGCCGTCGGCGCAACCGACAACCGCGACACGCTGTGGCCTTCGAGCGCCACAGGGCCTGAGATCAGCGTGGTGGCGCCCGGTGTCGGGGTGATCTCCACCTGGGATTCAAAGCACTTCGGGAACGGAGAGAACACCTACGATCACGCGACCGGGACCAGCCAGGCGTGCCCGCACGTCGCCGGGCTTGCCGCGCTCATCTTCTCCGTCGATCCCACGCTCAACCCGTGGCAGGTGAGGACGATCATCGAGTCGACCTCCGACGACCTCGGCGCGCCGGGCCGCGACGACCAGCACGGGCACGGACGCATCAATGCCGGGCGCGCGGTGCGCGCCGCCATGGGCCGTTCTCCGAACGACGCCATCGGAGGCCACGCGTGGTCGTGCGTCGCCGACTTCAACCGCGACGGCACCATCGACACACGCGACTTCGTCGCCTTCCTCAACGCGTGGGCCTCGCAGGACGAATCCGCGGACATCGCGCCGCCCTTCGGCGTCGTGGACTCTCGCGACTTCATCGAATACCTCAACCGCTTCGCCGCGGGCTGCCCGTAATCCCAACCACCGATCTGTGGGCGGGTGTCGGCACGCCGGCGCAGAGAATGCCCCCGGGCGTCGGTGGGTCGCCCGGGGGCTGGGAGGCGCGAGACCGGCGGAGCCTGAAGGCTCAGGCCCTCACGCCGATCCCGGTGGCGGGACCTCGGGTTGTCGCGCGGGCCGCGCGGCGCGCTCCGTGCGCCGACGCGCCCGGCGAATGATCCGTCAACTGCACCCCATGCTGTTCCCGCAGTTCAGGCACTTGTAGCACGTCCCGCTGCGGACCGTGATCGTGCCGCACACGTCGCACGGCGGGGCGTCGTTCACGCTGTCCAGCGCGACCGACAGCGTCGACGCCTGCACCGACTCGTACTCCACCAGCACCATCGACGAGCGACGCGACACGCCCGCCGACGCATGCGGCGAGGCGCCCTGCGCACTCGGACGCGGCTCGACCATCGCCGCCATCGCGGACGGCGCCCTCTGCGGCTCGGCCAGGGATATCGACGCGGGTGTCGTGCAACTCGCTTGCTCCTTCGTGGTGGTGTCGCGGGCGGACGACGCCCGCTCTTGCTCCTCCGACGGGCGACGCGGCGCGTTCGCCTCCCGATAGCCGGGGATGAACTGCATCCCCAGCCAGCGGAAGATGTAGTCCACGAGGCTCTTGGCCATCGGGATGTCCCGGTTCGTCGTCATCCCCGCCGGCTCGAAGCGCTGGTGCGTGAACTTCGTCACCAGGCTCTCGACCGGCACGCCGTACTGCAGCGCCACGCTCGTCGCCGTCCCCAGCGAGTCCATCAGCCCGCCGATCGTCGAGCCTTCCTTCGCCATCGTGATGAACAACTCGCCCGGCAGCCCGTCCTCGTACAGCCCGACCGTCAGGTACCCCTCGTGCCCCGCGACGTTGAACTTGTGCGTGATCGAACGCCGCGTGTCCGGCAGCCGCCGGCGCATCGGGCGGTGGATGATCGTCACCCCGTCGCCCGACGCCGGCTCACCCTGTCCACTCGCAGTCGCCGCAGCCGGGACGGATGCACCCGAAACCGCCGGCGCCCCAGCCGGGGCCGCAGACTCCCCCGTCGAGTGGCCCTCCCCCCGAGCGATCTCGGCGTCCGCCGACGCGGCCGGCGCATCCGACTTCGTGCTCAGAGGCTGGCTCAGTTTGCACCCGTCGCGGTAGAGGGCGTTCGCCTTCAGGCCCAGTTCCCAACTCAGGCGGTAGCACGCCTTCACCTCGTCCACCGTCGCCTCGTTGGGCAGGTTGATGGTCTTGCTGATCGCCCCGCTGATGAACGGCTGCGACGCCGCCATCATGCGGATGTGCCCCTCGGGGCGGATGAACCGCACGCCGGTGCGCCCGCACTTGTTCGCGCAGTCGAAGACGGGCAGGTGCTCGGGCCTGAGGTGCGGCGCGCCCTCGACCGTCTGTGCCCCGCAGATCACCCGGTTCAGGTGCTCGACCTGTCCGGCCGTCAGCCCGAGCGCCCGCAGCACGCTGAACGACGGGTCGGCCTTGGCGGCCTCCGGGTCGATGCCGAGCCGCGTGAGCGCGTCGTCGCCCAGCGCGTACGGCGCGAACGCCATCGTCAGTTCGAAAACCGTGGCGAGCGACGCCGAGATGCGCTCCACGTCGGCCTCCGTCAGGCCCTTGGAGAGCAGCCAGCGCGAGAACGTCTGGCCCTTCTTCGCGCCCTTGACGCCCTCCGGCAACGGCACCTCCAAGTGCAACACGCCGAGCAGGTAGTCGAGGATCTCGCGGACCTGCCCCTCGTCGTACCCGAGCGCGAACATCGCGGGCTCGACCGAAGCGTTGGCGATCTTGAAGTACCCCCCGCCGGCCAGTTTCTTGAACTTCACCAGCGCGAAGTCCGGCTCCACGCCCGTCGTGTCGCAGTCCATCAGCAGCCCGATCGTGCCCGTCGGCGCGATCACCGTCACCTGCGCGTTGCGGAACCCGTGCTTCTCGCCCAGCGCCAGCGCCTCGTCCCACGCCTGCGTCGCGTGAGCCAGCAGCGACTTGCCGTTCGCCAGCCCGAGCGACCCCGAACGGATCAACTCGTGGTCGATCGGCACCGGGCGGATGCGGAGGTCCTCCCATTCGTCGGAGTGCCTGTCAACGCCGTGCGCCGCGCGCCGGTGATTGCGGATCACCCGGAGCATCGCGCCGCGGTCGGCCTCGAACCCCGCGAACGCGCCCTGCTCCGCCGCCATCAACGCGGACTGCCGGTACGCCCGCCCCGTCAGGATCGACGTCAGGCACGCGCACACCGCCCGCGCCTCGTCCGAGTCGTACGGGATCCCCGCCTGCATCAGCATCGCGCCCAGGTTCGCGTAGCCAAGCCCCAGCGTGCGGTACTTCCAACTCAGTTCGGCGATCCGCCGGCTCGGGTACGACGCCATCAGCACGCTGATCTCGAGCACCGTCGTCCACAGGTCGATCGCGTGCTCGAACGCCTCGGCGTCGAAGACCCGCTTCGTCGAGTCGTAGAACCGGAGCACGTTCAGCGACGCCAGGTTGCAGGCGGTGTCGTCGAGGAACATGTACTCGGAGCACGGGTTGCTCGCGTTGATCGCCCCGCCGCCCGGGCACGTGTGCCATGCGTTGATCGTCGAGTCGAACTGCACGCCGGGGTCCGCGCACCGCCACGCCGCGTACGCCACGTCGTCCCACAGTTTGCGGGCCTTGAACACCCGCGCCACCTGCCCCGTCGTGCGCCAGGTCGTCTCCCACTCCGCGTCCGCGTCCACCGCGTCGAAGAACTCGTCCGGCGCCCGAACCGAGTTGTTCGAGTTCTGCCCGCTCACCGTCTGGTACGCCTCGCCGTTGAAGTCGTAGTCCAGGTCCAGCCCGAGCCGACGGCACGTCTCCGCGATCTCCCGGTCGCTCTTCTTCAGCAGCCGCAGCCCCTCCACCATCGCCGCGACCTTGATCTCCTCGCGCACCTTCCAGTTGATGAACGTCTCGATGTCCGGGTGGTCCATGTCCAGGCAGACCATCTTCGCCGCCCGGCGTGTGGTGCCCCCGCTCTTGATCGCGGCCGCCGCCCGGTCGCCGATGCGCAGCCAGGACATCAGCCCGCTGCTGCGTCCGCCCCCGCTCAGCCGCTCGCCCTCCGCCCGCAGGCCGGAGAAGTTCGTGCCGGTGCCCGAGCCGTACTTGAACAGGCGTGCCTCGCGCGTCCAGAGGTCCATGATCCCGCCCGGGTTCACCAGGTCGTCGGTGATGGACTGGATGAAGCACGCGTGCGGCTGCGGGTGGCTGTAGGCGTCCGCCGCCTCGCGCACCTCGCCCGTCGCCGGGTCGGGCACAAAGTGCCCCTGCGCCGGCCCGTCGATCCCGTACGCCCAGTGCAGCCCGGTGTTGAACCACTGCGGGCTGTTCGGCGCGCACATCTGGTGCACCATCATGTACGCCAACTCGTCGTAGAACGCCTGCGCATCCGCCGCCGTGTCGAAGTACCCGTGCTTCTCCCCCCAGTGCCGCCAGCACCCCGCCAGCCGGTGGATCACCTGCCGCGCCGAACGCTCAGGCCCCAGCACGGGCTTGCCGTCCTCCCCCTTCACCACCGGCGACTCGCCCGGCAGCGCAAACGGCTTCTCCAACTGCGGCACGCCCGCCTTGCGGAAGTACTTGCTCACCATGATGTCCACGGCGAGTTGGCTCCACGACGACGGCGCCTCGGCGTCCTTCATCTCGAAGACGACCGTCCCGTCCGGGTTCGTGATGCGCGACGACCGCCTCGACCACTCGACGGTGGCGAACGGATCGGAACCGGCCTTCGTGAACTTCCGTGTGATCTTCATGGCTGCGTTTCCATGCACCGAACCGGGATCGACTGGAAGAAAGGCATCGTGGCACGCGGCATCAAGGCACCGAGGCTCATCCGCCGAGGTTCCGAATCAGCCCCGCCAGCACGCGCTCGGCTTCGTCCAACCGCGATTTCATCTTCTGGTACTCGTCCTCTTACAAGATACTCAAACTCAAGGGCGAAGAGCAGTTGCGTGTCGATCTTGTAGAGTCCGCCCCGCGCGGCCTTCAGGAACCAGAGGTAGTCCTGCGTGTTCCCGCTCCCGTACCCGCAGGCGATGGTCGACGCAATATCGATGGCGCTCCGACGAAGTTGCGCCGTCAGGCCGTACCGTTCATGCTCCGGCAGCCGGGCGACAAGCGCGTGCAGCGTCAGCCCAAGCCCGAACGCCTTCTGCCAGGCGATCAAGTCGCGGTAACTCTTGATCGGCTCGTTCATGACTCTTGCCTCGATGCCCCGTGCCTCGATGCCTTCTTCTCAGTCCACCTTCGGCAGCGTCAGCCCTTCCTGGTCCTGGTACTTCCCGCCCTTGTCCGCGTAACTCCGCTCGCACGCCATCTCCGCCTTCAGGAACACCAACTGCGCGATCCCCTCGTTCGCGTACACCCGCGCCGGCAGCGGCGTCGTGTTGCTGATCTCAAGCGTGATGCGGCCGCGCCACTCCGGCTCCAGGGGCGTCACGTTCACGATCAGCCCGCACCGGGCGTACGTGCTCTTGCCCACGCAGATCGCCAGCACGTCCCGCGGCACCTCCACGAACTCCACCGTCTCGCACAGCGCGAACGAGTTCGGCGGGATGATGACGTACTCCGCCCCGGTCTTCGCGGTGTCCACCTCCACCATGAAGTCGTCGCTGAAACGCTTGGGGTCCACCACCGCGACGTCGCCGTGGCGCGGCGTGGGCGTGAAGATCTTGAACCGAGACCCCACCCGCACGTCGTACCCGTAACTCGACACGCCGTAGGAGATGCGTCCGGGCCGCTTCACGGCGTCCTCGAAAGGCTCGATGCGGACGAGCCGTCGGATCTGGCTGTCGCAGAGCACTGCCACTCGCATACCCCCGCATCCCGACGGGCGCCGACACGCGACACCCCCGGCGCGACGGCCTGTCGCCGCCACGCCGCGTTCCTCAACCAGTCAATATCCAAACATATGCCTACTATCTGGTCCCGTCCACCGAGACGGGCCGGCAGCATACCACTACGGATCGTGCCAGCAAGGGGGTCGGACCACAAAATCCGGGGGAGAGGTTGTGGACAAACTTGCGCAAAGATCGCAAGCCGCGAGAGAACCGCTGCTTGCGCGCCGCCAAACTTTTTGGCCCCCCCCTGCCGCGCACCATCCACACCCCGAAGCGCAAACATCGCCGCGGTTCCAACCGCTCCCGCCCCGCCCGCGTACCCTTGCCTTCGAGGGGCCAGCCGGAGACCAGCGCGTGCAGACCATCGCCCGATCCAGGCACCGTGCCGCCGTGGCCCTCGCGGCCGCCCTCGCCGCATCGTCTCTCGTGGCGGCGTCGTGCGCCAGCAAGCCCAAGCCCTCGCGCGTCCAGCCCACGCCCTACGTCAGCCGCGAGGTCGAGCCGATCCTCCGCGGCACGATCGGCTCGGTCGCCACCACCCGCGCGGGCGAGATGATCCTGCTCTCGGGCTTCGGTCTCGTCGTGGGCCTCAACGGCACGGGCGGCGGCACGCTCCCAGAGCCGATCGCCGCCACCATGGAACGAACGATGAGCCTCCGCGGCCTCGGACGCGCCGCCTCGGTCGAGGGCACCTCGCTCGTCAATCCACTCACCGGCCAGCCCCGCTCCCCACGCGAGGTACTCCGCGACCCCAACACGGCCGTCGTCCAGGTCCAGGCCGTCCTCGCCCGCGGCTCGCCCGAGGGCTTCCGCTTCGACGTCTTCATCGAAGCCCTGAACGCCTCATCTCTGGAGGGCGGCACGCTCTGGAGCACCGACCTTCGTCTCGGCCCGCCGGGCCTGTTCGGCGCGACCCAGACCCGACGAATCGCCGAAGCACGCGGACCGATCTTCATCAACCCCTTCAACGACCCGGGAGTATCCACCGCGACGACGCAGCGAACGGTCGGCCGCGTCCTCGACGGCGGCGTGGTCGTCGAGCCGCTCTCCATCGTCCTGAACCTCGACGTCCCCTCGCACCTCGTCGCCCGACGGATCACCGAGGCCATCAACTCCCGATTCCCCATGGGGTCGGGCGACGACGGCCCCGTGGCCCGAGGCCGAACGGATTCGATCGTCGAACTCTCCGTGCCCGCGTCCTACCGCGAGCGGCCGGCGGAATACCTCACGCTCGTCGAGTTCCTGCACGTCGACACGCTCAACACCGAGATCCACGCCCGGCGGTTCGTCGATGCCCTCAAGGCGCAGCCCGAAATGAGCGAGGAACTCTCCTGGTGTCTCGCCGCCCTCGGCGACCGGGCCCTCCCCTTCGCCCGCGAGTTGTACGGCTACCCGGAGATCATGCCCCGTATGGCGGCGTTGCGCGCGGGCGTGCTCCTCCGCGACCCGACCACCGCGCCCCACCTCGAAGACCTCGCACGCAACGGCGTGGGCGTGATCCGCCACGACGCGATCGGGATGCTCGGAAGAATCGACTCCGGCCCCTCCACCGACATACTCCTGCGCGAACTGGCGGGGTCGCGCGAACTCACCGTCCGCGTCGCCGCCTACGAGTCGATCGTCAAGCGCAGCCAGCGGGCCTACCTCCGGCAACTGATCGCCCGAGAGGCGTCACGCCCCGCCGGCGCAGGCCCGTTGATGACGCAGGCTGATCTCGAGTACGTCGCCACGATGACCCTCCCCGAGGACCCGATCCGCCGCGTCCGCCGGACGCCCATCGCCGGCCGCTTCCTGCTCGATCGGGTGCCCGAGGGTGAGCCGATGATCTATATCACCCAGCAGGGGACGCCCAAGATCGTGCTTTTCGGGTCGGAAGTCCGCCTCGTCAAGCCCCTGCTGGCCTCGGCCTGGTCAGACCGGCTCATGGTGACCGCGGATTCGCCGGAAGACCCTGCCCGCCTCTACTACCGCGACCACCGCACCGGCCGCACGACCGTCCAGCAGGTCAGCGACGACGCCGAATCGCTCATCTTCTTCTTCGCGCACGAGCAGACACCCGAAGACCCGCGGGCAGGCCTCGGCCTCACGTATTCGGAGGTCGTGGGCGCCCTCCACGCCCTGTACCAGAGCCGGGCCTTGAACGCCTCGTTCACCACCGAGACCGACCGGCTGGTGGCGTTGCTGGCGGAGGCCGCGGCCGACACCGAGACGATGATGCGTCCCGAGTCGCCTGCGGACGCCGAGATCAAGCGTGCCGAGCGCCAGATCCCGACGATCCACCGCGAGGCGCCCCGCCCGACGCTCGTCCCGATCCCCCAGCCGTCGGGTCGGCGCGGGTCTTGACGGAGCAAGCGTGCACAGGCCGATAAGTCGATCCTGCGACGCACGACGGAGCGGCGGACGCTACTCTGTCGCGGCTCGCCCGGACGCCCGGTGGCGTCCGGCCGGGCACGGTCGCCGGCTCACGGACGTGGCCGGCCTCCGCCCCGGATGCCGAAGCGGGGCGGCGTGACAGGGAGGTTGCGGATGCGTCTGGTCCGGCTCACGCTCAACGGGTTCAAGTCCTTCGCCGACGCGACAGAGTTCACCTTCGACGAGTTCGTCACCGGCATCGTCGGCCCCAACGGTTGCGGCAAGAGCAACGTCGTCGACGCCGTGAAGTGGGTCCTCGGCGAGCGGTCGAGCAAGAGCCTCCGCGGCAAGGAAATGATCGACGTCATCTTCGCCGGGTCCGCCGGACGAAAGCCGGCCGGCATGGCGAGCGTGACCCTCACCTTCGAGAACCCGGAAATCGTCGGGGCGCACGCCGTGCCCGCCGGCGACCGTGAGACGCACGCCGCCGCTCCGGAAGAGGACTCGGCGGACGAACCGGCATCCGATGAAGGCCCGTCCGTCGTTGATGCCCGCCTGCGCGGGCGGCGTTCGCTCCCGATCGACGCCGACGTGGTCGAGGTGGAACGCCGCCTGTACCGCGACGGCGCGAGCCAGTACCTCATCAACGGCCGACGCGCCCGCCTGCGCGACATCCGCGAACTCTTCCTCGACACCGGAGTCGGCGCGGACGCCTACTCCATCATCGAGCAGGGCAAGGTCGACGCGATGCTCCTCGCCTCGCCGCAGGAGCGACGGACGGTCTTCGAGGAGGCCGCCGGCATCGCCCGCTACAAGCAGCGGCGCATCGAGTCCGAACGCCGCCTCGAACGCTCGCAGGCCAACCTTGCCCTCACGCGCGAGCAACTCGAATCGACGGAGCGCCGCCTCCGCATCGTGCGCGGCCAGGCCGCCAAGGCCCGCCGCTTCCGCGAACTCGACGACGAACTGCGCGCCCTGCGCGCCGCCGTCGCCTTCGACCAGTACGACGACCTGCGTCAGCGTCTCGACGGGCTGACCTCTCGGCTCACGGACCTCGAAGGCACGCGCGAGGAAGCGATCGAGAAAGTGCGCGATCTCGAGGCCGCCCGCCAGGAGGCCGACCTCGCCCGGAGCGAACTGTCGAGCGAGCAGCGGCGCGCCGAGCAGGCGCGCCTCCAGAGCGAGCACGAGGCGTCCAGCGCGGCCCAGCGCGGCGAGATGTCGCGCGCCTCGCTCGCCGAGGCGCGCCGACAGGCCGACGCCGACGCCGCACGACTCGCCGACGCGACGAGGACCATCGACGAACTCGGCGCCGCGGCGGACCAACTCGCCGATCAGGTGGCCGCCCTCGCCGAGAGCGTCGCGGACGCCGAACGTGCCCTGAGCCGCGCGAACGAGGAGCGCGCCGAAGTCACCGCCCGCCTCGCGGAAGAGGCCGCCTCGCTCAGCGAGCGGCGCGCCGCGGTCGTGAGCGTCGACCGCGAGCGCACCGGCCTGCTGGCGTCGATCGAGAGCGACGAGCGCCGCGTCGAGGGCGTGCGTGAGGAACTGGAGCGGCTGGCCTCGCGCACCGGCGCGCTCGCGGGCGAAGCCGCCAACCTGCGCCGCGAGGCCGATGCGCTCGAAACCGCGAGCCGTCGCCGCGAGGCCAGAGCCGCGGAACTGGAGGCCGAACTCCAGCGCCGCGACGGATCGTCCGCGTCGCTCTCAGAGGATCGCCGGCTCGTGGCCGAGCGCCTCTCCGAACTCGAGCAACACCACGTCCGCCTCGACAGCCGCCGACAGACGCTCGAAGAGATGCTCGCCGCCCGCGCTGGCCTGGGCGAGGCCGTGCGCGCTGTCCTCGATCGGCGCGAGCGGGGCGAGGGGTTCGCGGGCGTGATCGCCCCCCTCGCCGACCTGGTCGAGACCGCCCCCGAGCACGCCGCGGCGGTCGAGGCCGCCCTCGGCCCGGCGCTCCAGGCCCTCGTCGTCGAGACCGTCTCCTCGCTGCCCCGCCAGGACGAACTGGCCGCGCTCCCGGGGCGTGTCACCTTCGTGCCGATCGCCCGCATCGGCCCGATGCCGGCCCGACGGTCGCCCGGCGCCGCCGACGGCGCATTCGAACGAGTCGTCCCGCTGCGCACCGTGGTGCGCGCCCGCGGCGGCCTCGAAAGCGAACGCACCGAAGCTCTGCTCGACCGGCTCCTCGGCGACGCCTACCTCGTCCCCGACCTCGACTCCGCGGTGCTCCTCGCCGCAGGGCCGCTCGCGGGCTGTCGGATGGTCACCCGCGACGCCTCGGTGCTGGAGCCGGACGGGCGTGTCGTCGCCGGCCCGCGCGCCGCGTCCGAGGGCGTGCTCCAGCAGCGAAGCGAACTGACTCGCCTGGAAGCGGACCTGCGCGGATCCAGCGCCCGCCTGGCGCAGGAGCGTGCCGCGCTGGAGCGTGTGGACGCCGAGGCCGCCGCCCTCAACGCGGTGCGAACGGAACTCCGCCAGTCGCTCGCCAACGAGCAGCGTCAACTCGCTGCGGAGCAGTCCCGGCTCGACCGCCTGCGGACCGAGGCGGCCCGCCTCGAACGTGAGCGACAGTCCGCGTCCGACGAGGCCGAGCGGGCGCGCGAGCGTCTCGCCCGCATCGAGCGCGACCGCGCCGCCCTGCGTGAACGCGCCGAAATGCTCGCCCGCCTGCACGACGATCAGGCCGCGGAGGCAGAACGCCTCGAGGCCGAGGTCGCCCGCACGCAGGCGCATCGCGACGCGATCGGCGAGCGGATCGGCGCGGCCAGGGTCGAGATCGGGCGGATCGGCGAGCAACTCGCCGGCGCACGCCGCGAGCACAGCCGCGTGCAACTCGCCCGCGACGACGCCGAGCGCCAGGCCCGCGACCTCGAGCAGCACCTCGCCCGCGTGCGGGCGCGGGTCGCGGACCTCGAGCGCGAGATCGCAGACGCCTCGACGCGCGAAGCCGACGCACGCGAGCAAGCGAGCCGGCTCGCCGCCGAGTGCGAGCGCACCGCCGCCCGCCTCGACGAGGCCGACGCCCGCGCGGCGGAACTGGGCGAGGTGCTCGGGGTGGCGCGGCAGCGCGCCCACGCCGTCGAACGCGACTGGCACAGCGTCGAGGTCGCTCGGCGCGAGGTCGAGGTCAAGCGAGAGAACCTCGAGGAGCGCACCCAGGAGGACCTCGGCATCGACCTGAACGCCGAGTACGCCGACTTCCGGGCCGTCATGGAGCCGGGCGACGTCGCCCGCGTGGACCAGGCCGACGCGGCCGCCCGCATCGATGCCCTGCGCGAGGAGATCCGCCGCCTCGGCAACGTCAACCTCGACGCGATCGACGAAGAGTCGCAACTCGAGGGCCGCAACGAGGAACTCGCCCGCCAGGTCGCCGATATCGACGAGGCCTGCGTCAAACTCCGCGAACTCATCGACCGCCTCAACACGGCGAGCAAGCAGCGATTCGCCGACGCCTTCGAGCGCATCACCCGGGAGTTCGCCGGCCAGGACGGCATGTTCCGGCGCCTCTTCGGCGGCGGGAGCGCGGAACTGCGCCTCATGCCCCTCGTCAAGACCGTCGACGGCCCCGACGGCCCGCAGAAGGTCGAGACCGACGAGATCGACCTCCTCGAAAGCGGCATCGAAATCGTCGCCAAGCCGCCCGGCAAGCAGCCCCGCACCATCAGCCAACTCTCCGGCGGCGAGAAGACCCTCACCGCCGTCGCCCTCCTCATGTCCATCTTCCGGAGCAAGCCGAGTTGTTTCTGCATCCTGGACGAGGTGGACGCCGCGCTCGACGACGCCAACGTCGGGCGGTACTGCGATGTCGTCCGCCAGTTCACGGACCGGTCGCACTTCATCGTCATCACGCACAACAAGCGCACCATGCGGGCCGCCGACCGCCTCTACGGCGTCACCATGCAGGAGCGCGGCGTCTCGACCCGCGTGAGCGTGAAGTTCGAGCAGACCGGCGGACGAGTGCGGGGCGGGGGCGCCGCCGCGAGCGTCGAGGCGGAGAAGAACGGCGCACCGACGAACGGCGAGGCAAAGCCCCTGCGCCGTGCGCTCGGCGCGATGCGAGAGGCCCGCGAAACCTCCACGGTCGAACAGTCGTAGCCGGGCCTACTCCGCCGCCACGGCCAGGTCGCCCCGCTGCCACGCCCGGATCACCGCCCCCGCGACCTCGTCGCACGCCTTCGGCGCCGGCTCCGCGCCGCAGTTCGTCGCGATCAACACGGCGAAGCCCTTCGCCGGTGCGGCCCACACCACGCAGTACCACATCGTGTTGCTCCCGGCGTGCGAGAGCGCACGCCCGTCGGCCCACGAGCGATCGGGAGTCCCCCACCCCATCGCGTAGGCCTGGCCGTCCGCGTCCTCGTGCATGGCGGCGAAGGTCTCCGGGTTCAGCAGCAGTCCCGCCTCGCCCCGCGCCCCGGCCACGTGCAGCCGAACGAACTTCGCCCAGTCTTCGAGCGAGGCGTGGACCGTGCCCGCGGGGCCGAGCACGCCCGGATTGTCCGCTCGCGGGCCAGGCTCGACGGGGGACCACGCGTCGTTGGTGCGGCGGTGGGCGCGGGGCTGGTCGAGGACGCCGGACGTTCCGGGCGGGCCGAAGGCGGCCGAGTCCATGCCGAGCGGTGCGAAGATGCGCTCGCGCATGAGGTCCTCCCACGCCTCGCCCGTCACGCGTTCGCACATCGCGCCGGCGATGATGTAGCCGGCGTTTGAGTAGTGCATCGCGGTGCCGGGCTCGATCTCGGGGGCGTTCGCGAACGCCAGTTCGACCACACGCTCGCGCCGGTCGATCATCGGGCCGGTCAGCGTCCAGAGGCGGGCGTGCAACGAGTCCGGCCGGCGGTCCTCGGCGAAGCCGGAGCGGTGACGGAGAAACTGCGCGAGCGTGACGCCGCGCCAGCCCTCGTGGATCGCGTCGATCTGGTCGGCGAAGACCTCGGCGACGGTCGAGTCCCAGCGGAGCAGCCCGTCCTCAACGAGCACGCCGCAGAGCGTGGCGGTCATCGCCTTTGTGCAGGAGCCGAGGTGCCAGAGGTCGTCGCGCGTCACCGGCTCCTCGCGCCCCGCGGCACGCACCCCCACGGCCTCGACGGCAACGATCTCGCCCTCGACGATGACGGCCGCGCCGAGCGCGGGAAGGGCGTGCTGCGAGAGCCGAGCCTCCAACTCCGCCCGGAGAGTCCACTCTTGGGCGAAGGAGGGGCAGCCGAGGGCCGTCAAGAGCACAACAACGGTCCGAATAGTCATCTTCCTGTCTCCGACGATGGTGCGTTCCATTACCCATCTTTGATTCGCGCTGCCCGCGCCTGCGGCAGGGTTCACCCGACAGTCACCGCCCCCACCAACTCCTCGATCGACCCGGCGCTCTGCCGCCGAACCCACCGCTCCAGCCCCCGCACCACCCGCAACGCCGAGCGCGGATCGACAAAGAGCGCCGTCCCCATCTGCACCGCGCTCGCCCCGGCCAGGATCAACTCCGCCGCGTCCTCCCACGCCTGCACACCCCCGCACCCGATGATCGGCGTCCCCGTCTCTCGGCACACCAGCCGATAGGCGTCGTACACGAGTTTCACCGCGATCGGATGCACCGCAGGCCCGCTCAGCCCCCCCGTCATGTTCGCCAGCCTCGGTCGCCGCGTCGCCACGTCAATCGCCATCGCCGGCACCGTGTTGGCGATTGTCAATGCGTCCGCGCCGGGACGCCCGTTCGGCCCCCCCGGCTGCGCCCCCGCGTCGATCGCCGCACGCGCAAGGTCCGCGATCCCGTGCGGCGTCCCGATCGCTACCGGGCTGAGTTTCACGAACAACCGCGTGCGCGGCAGCGCGCCCCGAACCGCCCCGACCAGTTCGCGCAGCAGCCGCGGGTCCGCGCCGAACTCCGTCCCCTCGCGCACGTTCGGGCACGAGACGTTCAACTCCACCGCCGCGATCCCCTCGACCTCCCCCATCGCCCCCGCGACCCGCACGTAGTCCTCGATCGAGAAGCCCGCAACGGAGCCTACGACCGCCGTCGGCACGCCCGCGATCCGCGGCGCGACGTGCGCCTCGAACGCCTCCAGCCCCACGTTCGCAAGCCCGATCGCGTTCAGCATCCCCGCCTTGCACTCGAGAATCCGCCACGTCGCGTTCCCATCGCGTGCCCGCGCCGTGACCGACTTCGTCACCACCGCCCCGACGCGGCTCAGGTCCAGCACGTCCCCCATCTCGTCCAGCGTCCCCGCCGTCCCCGCCGCCAGCATCACGGGGTTCCGAAGCCGCAGCCCGGCAAGGTCGGTGGCCAGCATCGTGTCCCCGTGGTTCATCCTGCCCCGAAGCGTACTCCACACACTCCACTCCGTGCCCTCCGCGACCCCTCCGCGCCCTCCGCGTTCCGCCCCCTTCCCGGCCGCGGCGTCTATCGTCCCGCATGGATATCGAGCAGCGCATCGCCCAGTTCGAGAAGATGGCCCACGACGACCCCGACAACGACATGGCCCACTTCTCCCTCGGCGGCGCGTACAACCAGGCCGGTCGATTCGCCGAGGCCGCGACCAGTTACCAGCGGTGCATCGCCCTCAACCCCGCCATGTCGAAGGCCTACCAACTCGCCGGTGCCGCGCTCATGGCCGAAGGCCGCGAGGACGAGGCCGCCGACGTCCTCACACGCGGCTACACCGCCGCCGCCGAGCGCGGCGACCTGATGCCGAAGAAGGCCATCGCCGAACTCCTCCAACGCCTCGGCCGCCCGATTCCGGAGGTCCGCGCCGCTCCGGCCCCCAGCGCTCCCGGGGCCGGCGGCTTCGTCTGTCGGCGCACCGGGCGTCCGGGAACCAGAATGGACCGCCCCCCCTTCCGCGGCCCCGTCGGCGAATGGATCGCCGCCAACATCACGCGCGAGACGTGGGAGACCTGGATTGCCCAGGGTACCAAGGTCATCAACGAACTCCGACTCGACCTCAGCCGAGACGAAGATTCGGCAACCTATGACCAGCACATGCGCGAGTTCCTCGGGATCGAGGAATCGGACATCCAGCGTCGGCCATGAACCATGGAATCCCGCTGTTCGCGGCTGCAGCACCGAACATACATCGGAAATCGGCCGAAAAACCGGGCGATTTCTCGCGAACAGGTGTTGAGCCCGCTGTGCCAAGTCGTTAGGCTGCAAGGCAGTAGGTAGGAACCGCGGTGTCGCGGCCCGAGAGAGTGTTCCGAGAGATCGAGAGGAGACAGGACATGAAGAAGCTCGCTGTTCTGCCGCTTGTGTGCGGCCTGGCTGTCGCGTCCCACGCGTCTGCGATGGACTTCGTCTTCGACTTCGGGAGCGTGCTCATCACGCCCGCCAACCCGCAGTCGCAGACCGAGACCCTCAGCCCCGGCGCGGGCTGGCAGGTCGTCGGCTTCACCTTCGACGGCTACTACAACTACACCCACTCCTTCTTCGCCACGGATGCGCGCCTGGATATCTTCGGCCCCGGCGGCTTCCACTACGCCGTCGGCGGGTACGACAACTATTCCGGCAACCCCTGGCAGTTCGGCGACGGCGAGGGCCAGAAGACCCATACCGAGGCCATCGGACCCGTCAACGCCAACGGCGACTGGACAGTCCAGATCGTCAACGACTGGTCGCCGAGCGCCGGCCACAACTGGTCCGACCTCACCGTCACCCTCCACATGGTCCCCGCTCCTGGCAGCCTCGCGCTCCTCGGCCTCGCGGGCGCGGCCGCGATCCGTCGTCGCCGCTGACCCTCAACCGCCTGCAAGGCGACGCCAACACGAGCGACCCCGGCGTTCTGTCGGGGTCGCTTCTTTTGTGGTCGTGCCGCGACTACCCCAGCAGCCCCCGCTGACGGAGCGACCCGAGCAACAGATCGCCCGGCTCCGTGTCGCTGCGGACGAGTTCGTGCGCCGCGCCCCTGGCCCGGCAGGCAGCGCGCACGGATGCGACATGGTCTTCCAGCCGCCGCTTGTACGCGCGGATGAGTGCGCCCGAGAGCGTGACCTCCGCCGTCGAGCCGCTCTCGGCATCGGTGAGCCGCAGGTCGCCGACCAGGCCGCGCGCCGCGTCGCGCTCCGGCTCCAGTTCCCCCGCCGAAAGGACGTGGATCGCGTAGGCGTCCACGTCGCGCCCGCCGACGAGATAGTTCAACCCCTCGCCGAGGCCCTCTCGGAACAGGAAGTCGCTCACCAGCACGACGACGCCCTTGCCCTTGCGCGAGATGGCGAACTCCCGCATCGCCCCAGCGAAGTCCGGCTCGGCCGCGCCGCCCGCCGACCGCTCGCTCATGCTCTCGACGAGAAACGCCGCGAGCCGCCGGACGTTCCGGCGACCCCGCATCGGCGCGAGCCGCCGCAGCCGCGACCCGCCCGGCGCGCCGAAGACCGCCACGCTCACCCGGTTCTGGTTCACCAGCCCGAGATAGCCAAGCCCCATCGCCAGCCGGTGCGCGAACAGGAGTTTGCTGGGCGAGGTCTCGCTCGCGCCGGCCTCCATCGACGCGGAGGCGTCGATGACGAGGTGCAGGCCGAGGTCCTCCTCCTCGCGGAACAGTTTGATGAGGAACCTGTCCAGCCGGGCGTAGACGTTCCAGTCCAGGTGCCGCAGATCGTCGCCCGGCGTGTAGTCGCGGTAGTCGTCAAACTCCACGCTGCGGCCCCGGCGCTTGCTCCGACGCTCGCCCGGCAGCCGACCCGCGAAGACGCGCCGGCTCAGCAGGTCGAGCCGGTCCAGCCGCGCGGCCAGGTCCGGACCGATCAGGTCCTCGACCGTGCGGACTCGCTCGGCGTGCGGGGAGATGAGCACTCAGGCCCTCCGTCGGGTGCGGCGTGGTAGAGTACGCGACGACGAACGGAGGCGACCATGGCCGCGAAAACCATGTGGTGGTGCGTGCTGGCAGGCGTGCTCGGGACGCTGGCTCCCTGCGGCGTGCTCGCGCAGGACGGTGCGACGCAACCGGCCGCGCCCGATGCGATGCGCGCCGAGAACGACTCGCTCCGTGCCGAGGTCCAGCGGCTGCGTTCCGCGCTCGACGAGGCGCTGCGGAGGCTCGCCGCCGCGGAGGCCGCGCTGGCCCGCCTGGGCGTGCCCCTCGGCACCACGACGGAGGATGCCGACCCCGCGACCGTCGATGCGCCGGCCGATCCGCTCGCGTCCCCGGCCTCGCTGCTTGTCGAGTTGCGACGCCGATACGAACGCGACCTCGCGGGTGGTCCGACCGAAGCCGCGGCGCGGCGCGCGGCGGTCGCTGCGTGGTGCAAGGCCATCCGCGCGGAGATGAAGGGCCGACGCGACTGGCTCATCACCATCGCGCCGGTCGAGCAGCCGAGCGGCTCGCCCTCGCGCCCCGAAGCGATGGTGCGCGTCTACGACGAAGCCCTGCTCCGCCCGATCGGCGAGGCCGTCCGCGTGCGCATCCCGGCGCGATACGCGGCGCAGGTCCGCTCACGCCCCGACCAGCGCCTCTGGACGCTCACCGCCACCATCGCCGCGGCGCCTCGCTTCGAGGAGCGGCGCGAGACCGAGGGCATCTTCAACTACCCGCCGTTCATCGGACCGTACGCCGAGTTCGAGTTCGAGTTGGAGTGGGTGTCGCTGACGGCCAGCCCGCGCACGCTGCCGGGATCGCCGGCGGCCGCGCCGACCGAGACGCCGCCACCTGCGCCGGGGCAGCCCAGGTAGCGGGCATCAGCGGAAGTGCCGCGGATTGTCCGGCGGCAGACCGTCGGCGTATTCCCACACCACGACCCGCACCCGCTGCACGCCCCACGCGCGGGCCTCCTTGTGCGTCGGCATCATCACGTCGAGCCGTCGCCCCTTGATCGCCGAGCCGCGGTCGAGCACCGGAACGATCTGCCCGTCGTCGTAACCCGGGATCGTGAGCATCGAGCCGAAGGGGAGGATCGACGTGTCCGCGGCGACGAGGCGCATCGCGTTCGTCTCGACGGAATGCAGCGTCGCGGTCAGCCCGTCGTCGAACGGGGCGCACGAGCGAGCGTCGGGCGAGTATGCCGTCACGGTCATCCACATCACGCGGGCAGGCCGCACGGGACGCCCGTTGAACCAGCGGACCTCGGGGCCGTACTCGGGCCGATCGTCCGCAACCGTGCCGTGCTCGGCCTGAGACCCAGCGGCCCCGTGCGGAGCGGGAACCTCGGGCGCCGATGCAAACGCGGGAACGAACGCCGACTCGACCAGCCGCGAGGGGCGCTCGACCGACGCCAGCGGCACGACGCCCGTCGTGCGCTTCGCGAGGGCCGCGGTCGAACCGACCATCACGGCGAGCGCGACGAACGCGCCCGCTTCGAGCGCGATCCTCCGTCGGCGCGCGGCGTGCGCACTCCCGGCGTGGGTGAAGCCCATTCTGCTGCGCCTCCGACATCGCCGCACACAACGCCGGACGAGGCCGCCACCAACGGCCATCGTCCGAGGCCCGGGGTTCACCACCACCACCGGGCCTGCGGCGGAGCGGGAAGTCTACCTCGGCGTGCCCGCCGTGCAAGCCCGACTTGAACATCGCGCACGGAAGTTGTTCGGTTATGCGGACCAAGCCCCTCCCAGACCGCACAGCCCGCACCCGTGCCACTACCATCGCCCGACCATCCACGGAGCGTTCGCCGCGTGACACCCGCCGATATCACCATCGCCGCCGTCGTCGGGCTGGTCGCCGGACTGCTCGGGGGGCTGTGCGGGATCGGCGGCTCGATCGTCATGCTGCCCGCACTGGGCCTGATCTTCGGCTACGACGACGAGCAGCGGACGCGCCACCACCTCTACATGGCGGCGGCGATGCTGGTGAACGTCGTTGTCGCGCTCGTCGCGGTCCGCCAGCACACGCGGGCCGGCGCGATGCGCGGCGAACTCGTGCGGTCGATCCTGCCGGCGATGGCCGTCGCGATCGTCGCGGGCGTGCTCTCCTCCAACACCTTCCCCGGCACGGTCCCGAAACTCGCGCTCGTCGCGTTCATCTTCGCGTTCGCGCTCTACACGCTCTTCACGACCGTCCGATCGATCCCCGACCCCCCCCCTGAGGCACAGCGGCGTTCGCCCGCGCTCTTCGCCGCGATCGGGCTGGTAAGCGGGTTCCTCGCCGGGTTCCTCGCCATCGGCGGCGGGATCGTGCTTGTTCCGCTCCTCCAGGTCGCCGCCCGCGTCCCGCTGCGCAACGCCATCGCCACCAGCGCGGCCGTCATGTGGCTCACCGCCCTGGTCGGTGGGACGCTCAAACTCGCCACGCTGCCGCGGCTCGGCCTGCCGGTCTTGCCCGCGCTCGCGCTCGCCGGAGCGATGGCGATCGGAGCCGTTGTCGGATCGACGCTCGGCGCACGCCTCACGCACCGCCTGCGCCTGCCGCACCTCCGGCTCGTGGTGGCGCTGGCCCTCGCCGGCGCGGGCGCACGCCTCGCGGGCATTCTCTGATCATCGCCCGCGGCTACCCGCCGCCCGCCAGTTCCCGGCCCCGATCCCGGGCCGCGACGACTGCACGCACCACCGCCTCGCCCACCCTCGCCGAATCCATCACGGCAAGCGCGGCCGCCGTCGTCCCGCCCTTGCTCGTCACCGCGGCGCGCAACGCGGCAGGCTCGTCGTCGCCCGACCCGAGCAGCGCGCCCGCCCCCGCGACCGTGGCCCGCACCGCGCGCACCGCGGTCTCCCGATCCAGCCCCGCGTGCGTCGCCCCTTCGACCATCGCCTCCGCGAGCAGGAAGACATACGCCGGCCCGCTCCCGGCAACGGCGGTAAAGGCGTCCATGTGCCGCTCGTCGATCCGCACGACCTCTCCGACCGCCTTGAACAGCCGCTCCGCGAGCGCAGCGTCGTCGTCGGTCGCGCTCGCGTCGGGAGCGATCGCGGTGATGCCCATGCGCACCCGCGCCGGCGTGTTCGGCATGGCCCTGACGACACGCACGCCTCCCCCGCCCAACGCCTCGCGGACCCGCGCCCCCGTCGTTCCCGCCAGAATCGAAACAACAAGCCGCGAGCCGCCCGCCAGCGCAGCCGCGATCGACGCCGACGCCGACGCGAGCATCTGCGGCTTCACCGCCAGCACGAGCACGCCGGCGCCCGGCACGGGTTCGACGCGTTCGAGCCATCGGACCGCGCCCGCGCCGTCCTCCGCGCCCGCACACCCGCGCGATTCGAACCACACCCGCGCCCCCGCGTCCGGATCGGCGACGAAGACGCCTCCGGGTTCCAGCACGCCGGCCTCGAGGGCGCCGGCGACAATCGCCCGGGCCATGGTCCCCCCGCCGACGAACGCCAACGGACACCGGATGCGGTCCATGCCCCAGCCTACGCGGGCGCAGGCTCGGGCGATAGACTTCGGACCCACGGGAGGACGGCATGAGCACGTTCTATCAACTCGAGTTCGAGCGACCGCTGACCGAACTGGAGCAGCAGATCGCCGCCGCCGAGGCCGCCGGGCGCGAGGGAGCGGCCCCGCAGCCCGTCCCCGCGTTCGGCGGGGTGAGCGAGGCCGCCGTCGCCGAGCCGCCCGCCGACCTCGACGAACTGCGGACGCGGCGTGACGAACTCATCGTCCAGTTGTACTCCCGCCTCTCGCCGTGGGACACGGTCCGCGTCGCACGCCACCCGAACCGCCCGCAGACGCGCGACTATGTGGCAAGATTCTGCCGCGACTTCTGCGAGTTGCACGGCGACCGCCGGTTCGGCGACGACCCCGCGATCGTCACCGGCTTCGGGCGCATCGGCTCGAACAAGTGCCTCATCGTCGGGCACCAGAAGGGACGCAACACCAACGAGAAACTGGCCTGCCACTTCGGCTGCGCGCACCCCGAGGGGTACCGCAAGGCCCTCGCCAAGATGAAACTCGCCGAGAAGTTCGCCCTGCCCATCGTCACCCTCGTGGACACGCCCGGCGCATACCCCGGCCTCGGCGCGGAGCAGCGCGGCCAGGCCGAGGCCATCGCCGTCAATCTCCGCGAAATGAGCGTGCTGCGGACGCCCATCGTCTCCGTCATCATCGGCGAGGGCGGGTCTGGAGGCGCGCTCGGCATCGCCGTTGCCGATCGCGTCGCCATGCTCCAGCACGCGTGGTATTCCGTCATCAGCCCGGAGGGTTGCGCCGCCATCCTCTGGAAGCAGGCCAACGAGCAGACCAACAAGTCCGCCGCCTCGGCCCTCAAACTCACCGCCGCCGACAACCTCGAACTCGGCATCATCGACGCCGTCATCCCCGAACCGCCCGGCGGCGCGCACCGTGACCCCGCCCTCGCCGCCGCGAATCTCGAACGCTGGATCGTGCAGCAACTCATCGAACTGCGCGACCTGAACCCCGACGTCCTCGTCGAGCAGCGTTACGCCCGGTTCAGACGCATGGGCAAGCACGAGGTCCGGGTGTAGCCCGCGCCCGGCTCGAACCGCCGTCCCCGGCGGACCGCTTTGACAACCTGTGCGGGCCTTTGTACCCTTCCGCCCACCCCGCGACCGGCCCACCGGCCGCACAGATGTTGGCCAGGCCCGGAAACCAAGGGGAAACGCCGGCTGTACGGCGCAAGGAACGCCCCGCTTGGCCAAATCCAAGACCAACTCCAAGGCATCGGGGAAACCACCGAGCAAGAAAGCGGCGGCCAAGGGCGGCCGCTCGGCCGCCAAGACCAGGCCCGCCGCAGCCAAGTCGAAACCCGCATCCAAGCCGACCGCGAAGAAGGCGCCCCCTAAGCCCGCTTCAGCCAAATCGAAGCCCGCTCCCGCCGCGAAGCCGGCGGGCAAGCCAACCCGGGCCAAGGCAGTTGCCGATCCGAAGGGCGGGAAGAAGCCAGCCCCGAAGTCCGCGCCCAAGGCCGCCCCCGCCCCACCCCCCGAGCCGGCCAAGCCGAACCGCAAGGGCATCACAATCGTGGCGCCCAAGCCAGCGCCTAGGAAGGCGAAGGCCACCCCCGCGCCCGCGCCGATGCCGGTCGCCGGCACCCTCCTCGGCCCCGGCACGCCAAGGCGCAAGCCGCTCATCCCCTCCGGGCCGGGCGCGCCGAGTGTCGGGCTGGCTCTCGACGAGGACGCCGCCGCGGGCAAGAAGCGCAAATCGCCCTTCACCAAACGTCAACTCGACAAATACCGCGCGATCCTCCTCGCCAAGCGCGCCGAACTCGTCGGCGACATCGGGAACATGGAGACGCAGGCGCTCCGCGGCCAAAGCGGCTCGCTCTCGCACACGCCCCAGCACATCGCCGAGCAGGGGTCTGAGACCTATGAGCAGTCGCTCGCGCTCGACCTCGCCGCCGCCGACCGCCAGTTGCTCCGCGAGATCGAGGCCGCCCTCCAGAGGATCAACGACGGCTCCTACGGCGTGTGCGAGATGACGGGCAAGCCGATCAACCCGGAGCGGCTCGAGGAGTTGCCGTGGGCGCGGTACTCGATCGAAGCCGCCCGCGAGATCGAACGCCGGGCCGGCCGACTGTGAACACCCAAGAGCCTTCCAGCGCCCCACCTCCTCTCCCGACCGCCGACAAGCACGGCACCGCGTGGCGCGCGCGCGCCGCATGGATCACGCTCCTCGTCGCCGTCATCGCGTCGCTGGCTGCCGACCTGGCGACGAAGCACCTCGCCTTCCGCCATGTCGCGGGGCGACCCGTCGCCGTGGAGCGCGCGACCGTCCTGCACGCGTCCGAGGCGGGCATGGGTCTCGGCGTGCTCATTCCAGCGCACGAGCCGGTCGTCGTCGTTCCCGGATTGCTCGAGTTCACACTCGTGCTCAACGAGGGCGCAGTCTTCGGCATCGGCGCGGGATGGCGCGCGGCGTTCATCGCCCTCACCCTCGTCGCCGTCGGCTTCGGCGTCTGGGTCTTCGGCGCGTGGAGCGGCCCTCGCGACCGACTCGCCCACGCCTCCGTCGGTCTCGTCCTCGGCGGCGGGCTGGGCAACCTCTACGACCGCCTCGTCTACGCCTGCGTGCGCGACTTCATCCACCCGCTGCCGGGCGTGAGCCTGCCGTTCCGACTGCGCTGGCCCGGGAGCGGCACGAACGAACTCTGGCCCTGGGTGTCGAACGTCGCCGACCTGCTGCTGCTCATCGGCATCGGCGTGCTGGTCGTGCATGTCTGGCGCCGCGGCGAGCCGCAGCCGAAACCCGCCGACGCCAAACCCACGTCCTGACGCCCTCGTCAGAACACGCGCCCCATGCCCATGCACCGACGCCACGCGCTGATCTGCCCCATGTGCATCATCTGGTGCCCGCCGACATAGAAGCCGAGCAGGCCCGCCTTGGTCTGGAACCGCTTCGCGAAGTCGCTCGGCATCCCGTGCGGCTGGGCGAGCGCATCGTCGCTCACCTCCGGCAGCGCGGCGAGCAGTTTCCGATGCCCGGCGAAGTAGTGCTCCGTGATGCGGTCAAGCCGCGGGTAGACCTTCCACTCCGGGTCGTCCACACACTCCTTCCCCGCCGCGAACAGGTCCTCAAAGCCCTCGGGGTTCGGCACGAAGTCCTCGCCCAGGCCCGCCAGCGCGGCGATCCGCTTCGGGTAGATCGAAAGATGCCCGAGGATGAACGCCGGGTGGTTCGTCTGCACGACCTGCCCGCCGACACGCGGAAGCAGGGCCGTCTGCTCCGCCGGGATGTCCTTCAGCAGCATCTCCGCGAAACCGACGCTCAGCCCGCCGTTGTCCGCGATCGCCTGCCCGAGCGTGCCCATGGGGTCTCTCCTTGTGTGTGCTCTCAGTCTACGGCCGCCGCGCTCTCCGGTTCAGGCCCCGACGTACTTCGCATAGATCGCCCGCGCCCGTTCCGGCCGAAGCGTGCCCGAGACGATCGCCCGCCCGTCGCCGAAGACGGTGAGCGTGCAGGCGCCGCCGCCGTCGCCCGGCTCCGCACCGAGGTCGCAGCGCACGAGAAACTCGTTGGCCGCCACCGCGCCGTGCGCCCCGAGTCGCCCCGCGAGCGCGGGCAGGTCCACGCCGCCGTTGCGCTGCGGCAGCACCTGCACCGAGTTGCGCCCGCAGAGCGTCGTCGTGCGCGTCCCCGCGACGCCGCGCAGATACTCGAACCGGCGTCCGACGCAGCAGGGGCAGTCCGGCCTGCGCGACGCCCGCATATCGAACCGGCGCACCCTGGGCGGCCACAGGTCGAACTCGACCAGGTCGCCGCCCGGCGCATCGTCGCCGATCAGCAGACGCAGCGCCTCGGACGCCTGCCATGCCGCGGCCATCACGACCGTCGGCCCGAAGACACCGGCCGTGTCGCACGTCGGCATCGCCCCGGGAGGGGGGGGCACGTCCATGAGGCACCGCAGGCACGCCGTCCGGCCCGGGATCACCGTCATCGTCGTCCCGCACGTCCCCACGACCCCCGCGTACACGAACGGCACGCCCCGCTCGACGGCCAGGTCGTTGAGCGCCAGGCGCGTCTCGAAGTTGTCCGTGCCGTCCACGACCGCATCGATCGGTCCCTCGGCCAGGTCCTCGCCCGTGTCGCCCGTGAAGTCCGTGACGTGGGCCTCGATGCGCACGCCCGAGTTCACCGACGCGAGCCGCAGACGCGCCGCTTCGGCCTTGGGCATCCCGAGGTCGGCCTCGGTGTAGAGCGTCTGCCGCTGGAGGTTCGTCGGCTCCACCAGATCGCGATCGATGACCACGAGCCGCCCGACGCCCGCGCGCACGAGCAGGTCCGCCGACACCGACCCCAGCGCGCCGCACCCGACGAGCAGCACGCTCGACGCGCCGAGCCGCCGCTGCCCCGCCTCGCCGATGCGGGGAAGGAGCATCTGCCGGTGATAGCGCGCGAGTTCGTCCATGCGCAACTCTAGCAAAGCGGCCCGCGCCGCCCGCGCCGCTCCCAGCCCGTATGCTCCCGCCATGACGAGGTGCGCCAGCGAGCGAGAGACGGGGCTTGGGCTGGGCTGGACCGCGCCGGCTCCGCCGCCGCTGCGGGTCGAGACGCCCCGGCTGATCCTGCGCGTGTACGAACTCGGCGACGCATCCGCCCTCTTCGAGGCCGTGTCGGGCGGGCGGGCCGCGCTCCTGCCGTGGATGGTCTGGGCACGCGACACCCACCGCGACCTCGCCGAGACAACGCACTTCATCACCTCGAAGATGATGGACCTGCGCGATCCGGGGAAACTCGACAACGTCGTGCTCGGCGTGTTCGAGCGCGAGTCCGGGCGGCTCGTCGGAGGCACGGGCGTCCACGGCATCAGCCGCGACACCGCCTCCGCCGAGGCCGGCTACTGGATCCGCGGCGACGCGCGCGGCCGGGGCTATGCCACCGAGGCCGCCAAGCACGTCATCTCGTGGGCCTTGCGCCCGCAGCGCGACGGCGGCATGGGCTTCCGGCGCGTCCGCATCTACTGCTCGGCCGCCAACGCGCCTTCGCGCAGCGTCATCGAGAAACTCGGCATTCGGCGGGAAGTCCACCAACGCGAGGACTTCTTCGTGCCCGGCGTCGGCGTCACCGATCGGCTCGGATGGGGCGTGATGGCGGACGAGTGGGATTGCTCGAAGCACAAGCCGAGGGCCGAACCGCATGAGCCACAGATGAACACCGATGGACACGGAATGAAAAAGCGAGCCTGACGGCTCGCTCGGTTCGTCCCTATCAATCCGTGTCGATCCGAGGCCGCGCGCTCATGCTCACGCGTAGTGCGCGAACGCCTTGTTCGCCTCGGCCATCCGGTGCGTCTGGTCGCGGGTCGTCATGGCCTTGCCCTCGCCCCGGGCCGCCATGTACAACTCCTCGGCCAGTTTCCGCCCCATCGGACGGCCCTTCTCGCCCCGTGCCGCCTGGATGATCCACCGGAACGCCAGCGACTGCTGGCGCCGACGGTTCACCTGCATCGGGACTTGGTAGTTCGCGCCGCCGATCCGCTTCGAGCGCACCTCGACGTAGGGCTTCACGTTGTCGATCGCCCGGCGGAACACCTCGATCGAGGTCTTCGGCGCGTCGGGGTTCGCTTCCTTGTCGAGTCGGCCCTGGATCAGGTCCAGCGCGTCGTAGACCACCCGCTGCGCCACGCTCTTCTTGCCGTCCTCCATCACGCAGTTGATGAACTTCGACAGCACCACGTCCCCGTGCCTGGGGTCGGGACGCAACTGATCGTCGGACTTGGTGATTCGACCGGCCATCCTGGTTCCTTTCGGCTCATCCGCCGCCTCATGGCGGCCGTGTGTTCACCGGCGCACCCGGGCTGGGGTGGGCCGATTACTTGCCGGGACGCCCGCGCGGGCGCCCCATGTCGCGGCTACTTCTTGCCGCGCTTGGCTCCGTACTTCGAGCGGCCCTTCTTGCGGTCCGACACGCCCAGGCAGTCCAGCGCGCCGCGGACGATGTGGTAGCGCACGCCCGGAAGATCGCGGACGCGGCCGCCGCGGACGAGCACGATCGAGTGCTCCTGGAGGTTGTGCCCCTCGCCGCCGATGTACGCCGTGACTTCCTTGCCGTTGCTCAGTTTCACGCGGGCGATCTTCCGCAGCGCGGAGTTGGGCTTCTTGGGCGTCGTCGTCTTGACCGTCAGGCACACGCCGCGACGCTGCGGGCACTCGTCCAAGTCGCGGACCTTGGACTTGGCCTTCGGCGTGCGGCGGGGGTTGCGGATCAACTGGTTGATCGTCGGCATGGAAACTCCCTGGCGGCTCCCTTGTGGGCGGGAAGTCTAGCCCCCCGCCCCGCCCCGGCAAGCCCCCGCACCGGGCCTCCCCGATCCCCGCCCGCCATAGCCTCCCCCATGCCCGATCCAGCCGACCCCGCCGCCCTCACCGTCTCCGGTTTCCAGGCCCTCATCCGGGACCGCTACCTCGCCACCGACGCCGCCCGCGGCACCCCGGCGACCTTCATGTGGTTCATCGAGGAGGTCGGCGAACTGGCGACGGCCCTCCAGCAGAACGCCCCGGGCCGCAACCCGGCTCCCGAGCAGCGGGCCAACCTCGAGGAGGAGTTCGCCGACGTGCTGGCGTGGCTGATGACGCTCGCCAACGTCAACGGCGTGGACGTCGCGCAGGCCCTCTCCAAGTACACCGATCCCGGCCGCGTCGAAGGCGTCAAGGGGTGACCGAAGCCCGTCGTCCTGCGGCCGCTCCCGAGGCCGGATCGCACTGCCCGATCGGTCGGTACACCTCGATGATGAGCGTGTCGTCCGCGGCGGGTCCGGACCTGAAGTGGGTGACGCGCGACCGGATCGCGCCGGGCCACGCGCCGTTGTGGACATCCGAGACCGACGCCAGCAACCGACGGAGGCCGTCGATCCGGAGCATGGCCCCGCGCGAGTCCCGGGCCTCGATCGCGCCGTCGGTGTACGCCACGACGGAATCGCCTGCCCCGAACGGCACCGACCGCGGGGCCGGGTCGAAGTCCGGCCCGGCGCACGCCCCGAGGACGAACGACGTGCTCTCCAGTTCCTCGAGCGTGCCGTCCACACCGCGCACGAACGCCGGCGGGTGCCCGCCCGAGGCGTACTCGAGCCGGTCGGCGGACGGGTCGATGCGCACGCAGAGCGCGGTGGCGTAGATCGAGTGCGTCGCCAGCGTGAGATGCACGTAGCGGTTCAGCAGCCGCAGCACCTCGCCCGGCCCGATGTCCGGGTTCTCGGCGAAGACCCGCTCCAGTTCGCCGTGCAGGCGGTTCACGGTGAGCGCGGCCGGGATGCCGTGCCCGGTCACGTCCAGCAGCACCACGCTGAGCGGGCCGTCGGCGTGGCGGTGCGCGAACAGGAAGTCCCCACCGATGGCCCGCATCGGCTCATACTCGTAACTCAATCGCACCGGACCCTCGGCGATCGAGGTCGGGAAGAGTGACTCGTGGATCCGCCGGGCGTCGACGAGTTCGCGCCGCATCTCGCCGTACTTGTTCTGCAGGAACCGGAGTTTGAACGTCTCCATCCGCCTCGAGTGCCTGAGCCAGCTGACGGCGAAGCCGGGCGCAACGAGCAGCGGCGAGAGCACGATGCCGATGCTCGCGCCGACGATCTGTTCCGTGCTGGACAACCAGACGGGAGTCTCCCACAGCAGCCGCACCGCCGCGCTGAAGCCCAGCACGAGCAGCGCGGGCCGGATCGCCTGCTTCGGACTCCACGGCAGCAACGCGCACGCCAGGAAATGCGTGAGCGTGAACGCCGGCAGCCCCCACGCCACCGGCAGATTCAGCGCACGCATCAGCACGTTCATCAGCCCGTCGATGGCGACGATCGCGATGCTCAGCCGGACCAGTACGTCGCCCCCCGGCCTGCGGTTCCTCGCGTACCAGAACGCCGCCACGTACATGGCGACCCAGATCAACGCGACGAACCACCACGGCCAGCCGCGCGGCAGCGGCACCTGCGACGACCGCGCCCAGACCAGCGCTCCTGTCCGCACCAGGAGGCCCAGCAGCAGCAGGCCGCCGATGACCCCGGTGAACCACAGGAACCGTCGCAGCAGCAGCCGCTCGGTCTCCACGCGGAACTCGTGGTGAAAATCCGTCGTGTAGGCCGCGCTCGACGAGAGAGCCATCAGCCGCCCCCCCCGCGTTCGCCCCGGTTCGCGCCGGGCACCCACAGCACGTCTCCGCCCGCGCGCGCGTTCGCCACCCGCCCCAGCACGAACAGCAGATCGCTCAGGCGGTTGAGGTACCGCACCACCTCCGCGCTCGTCGCCATCGGCTCCTGCGCCAGCAGCGCCACTGTACACCGCTCCGCCCGGCGCACCACCGTGCGGGCAACGTGCAGCGCCGCCGCCAACGCCGAACCGCCCGGCAGCACGAAACTCGTCAAGGCGGGCAGGCCCGCGTTGTGTGCGTCGATCTCCCGTTCAAGCCGCTCGGTCTGCGCGGGCGTGATCCGCAGGGACCGTCCCTCACTCGCCGCCACGGGCGTCGCCAGGTCCGCACCCGCGTCGAAGAGGTCGTGCTGCAACGACCGCAGCAGGACCGCGATCGGTCCCTCGCCAGCACCCTCCGCCGCGACGACGGCCAGCCCGACGCAGGCGTTCGCCTCGTCCACCGTGCCGTACGCCTCGACCCTCGGGTCCGCTTTCGAGACGCGCACGCCCCCGACAAGGCCCGTCGTCCCGTCGTCGCCCGTCTTCGTGTATACCTTACTGATCCTGACCATCGACCCTCGCACTACGACCGAGAGCGCCGAAACCATGCCCCCGGCCAGTGTATCCGGTACGGACGCCCCTGCCTTGCAGCGCGGGATGCTCAGGCGGTGGTCGCTCCGCGCCCCCGTCGAGGTCGGCCGAAACGCGCCGCTCGTGCAGCGCGTGCTCGCCGCCCGCGGCCTCACGGGCGACGCGGAACGATTCCTTCACCCGTCCCTCACTCACCTTCACCCGCCCTCGGCCATCCCGGGGATCGACAGAGCCGCGGAGCGGGTCCTCGCCGCCGTCAGGGCACGCGAGCCGATCGCCATCTACGGCGACTACGACGTCGACGGCGTCGCCGCCACCACCATCCTCTACCGCACCATCCGCGCCCTCGAACCCGACGCGCCCGTGCGCACCTACGTCCCCCACCGCGTCGACGAGGGCTACGGCCTCAACGACGACGCCATCCGGCAACTCGCCGACGAGGGCGTCCGCGTGATCATCACCGTGGACTGCGGCATCACCGCGGTCGAGCCTGCCCGCGTCGCCGGATCGCTCGGCGTCGACCTCATCATCACCGACCACCACAACCTGGGCGATGAACTCCCCGAGGCGTTCGCGCTCGTCCACCCGCGCCTGCCCGGCGGCGGGTACCCCTTCGGCGATCTCTGCGGCGCGGGCGTCGCCTACAAACTCGCCTGGCGGCTCATGACCATGCACGCCGGCGGCGAACGCCTCCCCCAGCCCCTGCGCGACCTGCTCCTCGACCTCCTGCCGGTCGGCGCGCTCGCCGCCATCGCCGACGTCGTGCCGCTGCTCGGCGAGAACCGCGTCATCACGCACGCGGGCCTGCGCCGCATCCGCTCGTCGCCCTTCGTGGGCCTGCGGGCCTTGATCGACGCCTCCGGCTTCGGCGACGACAAGGTGGACTCGGAGCGCGTCGCCTTCTCGCTCGCCCCGCGCCTCAACGCCTGCGGCCGCATGGGCCACGCCCGCGAGGCCGTCGAGCTCCTCACCACCGACGACCCGGCCGTCGCCGAGCGGATCGCCGAGCAGTTGACGCGCCAGAACAAGGAACGGCAGGAGGTCGAACGCCGCATCACCGCCCAGGCCGAGGAACTCGCGCACACGAGGGGCATGACGCGCACCGACACACGGGCCATCGTCCTTTCGCACCCCGACTGGCACACCGGGGTCGTCGGCATCGCCTGCTCGCGCCTCGTCGAGCGCTTCGCCAGGCCCGTCATCCTCATGCGAACCGAGGCGGGAGCGTGCCACGGCTCCGGGCGGTCGATCCGCGGATTCAGCCTCCACGGCGCGCTCCGCGAGTGCGGTTCACACCTCGAGTCCTACGGCGGGCACGAGATGGCCGCGGGCCTGCGCCTACGCGAGTCCGCCCTCGATGCCTTCACGGCCGCCTTCGTCGAGCACGCCAACCGCCGCATCGCCCTCGACGACCTCGTGCTCGGCCTCGACTACGACTGCGACGCCTCGCTCGACGAACTGCAACTTGGTGCGGTGCGCGAACTCGAGCGACTCGCCCCGTTCGGCCACGACAACCCGCCGATCGCCCTCCGGCTCATCGGCGTCCGCGTCGCCCGGGAGCCGCGCCGCATGGGCGATCGCGGCCGGCACCTCTCCCTCACGGTGCGCGGCGCCGGACCGAAGGAAACCAGGTTGGTCGCCTGGCACTGGGGCGACAAGGCCGACCGCCTGCGCCCGGGCATGACCATCGACGCCGTCGTGCGCCCCAAACTGAACCACTGGAACGGCGCGACGAGCGTCGAGGCGGAACTGCTCGACGTGTGCGAAAAACAGAGCGGGGCCTGATAAGCCCCGCCCCGCAAACAACCCCCCAGGCACGCGCGCCGGAGTTTCACCGCTCGTTCGTCACGCCCGCCACCGTCGGGCCGCCGACCGAGTCCAGCAGCGCCCGCAGGCTCGCGTTCGTCGGGTCGGCGTGCAGCGCGAGCGCGAACGACTCGCGCGCCGCGTCATGTCGGCCCATGTCGCGGAGCACCAGCCCGCGAAGCGTGTTGATCTTGGCGGACGCCGGGTCGCGTGCCGCGGCACGCCCCAGCCACTCCAGCGCGGCCGCGTTCTCGTTCTGCCGACGGTGCCAGAGGGCACGCAGCAGGTAGCCGTCCGGCCGCTCCGGCGCGAGCGCGATGACCCGCGTCGCCGACGCGCGCAGGCGGTGCTGGTCCTTGAGCACATACGAGAGTTCGCCAAGCCCGATCCACGCCTCGATGTCGCCCGCGCCCTCGTCCCCCTCGGTCAGCGTCACGTAGATCGCCCGGGCCTCGACCGGACGCGCCAGTTCCGTCAGGCACCGCGCCCGCGAGTGAAGCAGGTCGCGCCGCCCGGCGCGCTCGGCATTCTTCAGCAGGCGGGCGAAGTTCCCCTCCGCGGCGCGGTAGTCGCGCACCGCGACCTGTGCCCGCGCGAGGTCCTCAAGGATCGCGGGATCATCCGGCGCGAGCAGCCTCGCCTGGTTGAACAACTCCACGGCCTCGGTGTTGCGCCCCCCCATCAACGCGATGTGCCCGAGCGTCTGCTTCACGCCCGCCGCGTGCTCGTAGCGCCCGGCCCCCTCGCGCAGCAGACGCTCCGCCTCCGAGGGCCGGCCCAGGTCGATCAGCGTCTCCGCGGCGGCCACGGCGTACTGCGGCGCGGTCGGGTCCAGTTCCATCGCCCGGCGGTAGTGCCCCAGCGCGGTCTCCTGCTCCTGCAGTCGCTCGAAGAGCACGCCGAGGTAGAACTGCGCCTCGACGTTGGCCGGGTCCAGCGCCTCCGCCGTGCGCAGCGACTGCACCGCCTGGTCCAGCGCGCCCATCTCGTTCAGAATCCGCCCGCGCAGCACGTGGCTCCGTGCCACCTGGTCGTTGATCGCGATCGAGGTGTCGATGCGCTTCAGGGCCTTGTCCAGGTCGCCGGCGAGGAACGCCTGACGCGCCATGTCGTGCTCCGTCGCGCTCTTCATGATGCCGAGTTTCTCTCGCGCCGCAGAGAGGTGCTCGCGGGTGTACTTGCCGTGTCCTCCTCCGCCGCACCCCGCCGACAAGCCGGCAAGGCACAGGCAGGCGGACAGTCCGAGGCGCATCGCGGTCCGTGCGTTCATCGCGGTTCTCCCTTTCGTCCCTCTCCTCCGAACGGTCGTCCTGTCATCGCGGACACCCGAGAGGCGGCCCGCACGCGGCGGGCCGTCTCCCGGGGTTGGTGGGTCACTTGTCCTCCGCCGGGGTCGGCTCCGTGGGCACGGTCGTGAAGGTCGGCGTGCTCTCCGCCGCCTCCCTGAAGAAACGGGCCAGCCCGCGGAACCCGTGCATCACCGTCGCCCAGCCGAGGATGCGCCGATCCTCCTCGTTCAACTCGTCGATCCACGAGGCCGAGCCGACACCCTCGGCGATCTGCGCAACGTGCGTGTCCCACTCCTCCAGCGGGGCGTCGGTGCTCTCGAACGCGAGGTCGTCGCCGGCGCCGTTGAACCACGGCTCGGACGCGACCTCGATGGCCTCGGCGTCAGTGTTGGTGTAGGGAGACTCACCGGAGACATCGGACGCGACCGCCGCGCCGGTGTCCTCGAGGCCCCACACGTTGCCGTCGTCCCAGGCCTCGCCCGTCTCGGCGACGACGCTGACCTGCTCCATCATCGGCTCATCGGTCGCCTCCGCGACGGCAGCCCCGTCGCCCGAGGGCTGCCCTTCGTCGTTCGTGACGGTGGCCATGGAGTCGTCCGCCCGGTTCACGTCGTCCATCACGTCAGCGTCGTTCACCGCGCCGGTGACGGTCATGGAGTCCGCTGCGGGTGTGACGGCCGAACGCCGCTCCACGTCCGTGTGCAGCAGTTCCTCGATCTCGCCGTGGAGGATCGAGTGCAGCATGTCGCGGTTGGGCCACACCGTCCGCTCGTTCATCAGTTTCTCGCGCATCTCGATCGCGTCCGGCTGGTTCGGGAACAACTCCAGCGAGCGACGGACCTTGTGCAGCGCCTGGTCCGTCTTGCCCTCGGCGGCCAGACGGTCGGCCTCGACGAGCAGCGTGCTCGCCTGCTTCTCACGCGACCACGGCAGCAGGCCCTCGCGGGAACCGGCCCGCGCCCGACGCGCGACCTCCATGCCCTCCGAACCCGCCTTGATCAGCACGTCGTCGCTCACGATCGACGGCGTGATCATGAAGATGATCTCGTTGCGCTGCGTCTCGTCCTCGTGCCCGCGGAACGCCGCCCCGATGATCGGGATGTCGCCCAGGAACGGCACCTGCCGGCGCGAGGTCGAGGTGGACTCGCGGAACAGTCCGCCCAGCACGATCGTGTGCCCGTCCGGCACGATCACGTTCGTCACGAGTTCGTTCGTGATCTCGTCCGGGATCGTGACCGCCGCGCCCGTCGCGTCCGTCGCGTTGCGGATCACCGCCTCCGACACCTGCGGCTTGAGTTCCATGCGGATCATGCCCTCGTTCGTCACGAAGGGCCGGAAGTACAACTGCGTGCCGGTGTCGAGGAACTGCACCGTCTGCGTCGTGCTGGTCTCGTTCGACGTCGTGCTCAGGTAGCCGACCTTGCGGCCGACCAGCACGCGGGCCGGCATCCGGTTCAGCGTCAGGATCTTCGGGTTCGAGATGATCGTCGTGTCGCCCACCTCGTCCAGCATCCGCAGGAACACGGCGACGTCGTTGTAGACGATGCCCGCCTTGAACGTCGCCGGTCCGGAGGCATTGCCGGCCGTCGAGACCAGCGCGCCGCCGCGCCCGTCATCGCCCGGCACGCCGACCGTCTGCGACGACCCGCCCGAGACGCGCGAGCCGGTGCCCCCGATCAGCCCGTCCACCGAGCCGAGCGGGCCGCCGAGGTTCACGAAGTCGCCCATGCTCAGGTCGGCGATGATCGAGAAGTCCACGCCGAAGGCGTTGGCCTCGTTCAACTGCGTCTGCACGATGGTGGCCTCGACGAGCACCTGCGCCGGGCGAGTGTCCAGTTCCCGCAGCAGGCCCTCGATCTCCTCCACGCGGTCGGGGTAATCGAAGATGATGAGCGTCGCGCCATGCACGTAGTCGTCCGCGCCGGCGGGGGCGTCGCCCGGCAGGCTGAACCGCTCCGTGCGGTTGTTGGTCTTGATGTACGAGCCTTCGCTGAGCAGCGGCGTGACGAACTCGGCCGCGTCCACCGCGTTCAGGTAGTTCAGCGTCACGCGCTTGTGGACCCGCCTGCGCGAGGCCTGCTCGATCTGCTCCAGTTCCGCCAGCGTGTAGACGTGGATGAAGTTGCCCTTCTCCACGTACCCGAACCCGTTGACGTGCAGGATGGCGTCGAGCGCCTCGTAGAACGTCACCCCGTACAGGTTCGCCGACACCGTCGCCGAGACCGACTGGCTGGCGACGATGTTCCGCTGGCTCTGGATCGAGAGCAGTTGCAGCACGTTCGCCAGCGCCTCGTTCTGCACGTGCAACTCGACGATCATGTTCTCGTCCACGCGCACGCGGTCCATCAGTTCCTGCACGCGCTGCTCGTCCGGCTCGTTCGAAGGCTGTGCGGGAGCCGACATCGCGCCCGCCGCCTGCTCGGCCTCGGCCGCCCGGCCGTTCGCGGTCTCCGCGGCGTTTCGCGCCGCCTCCATGATCGCGCCCAGGCCCAGACCCAGGTCGCCGTCCTCGTCCTGCGCGAGCGCGGCCGGCGCGCCCGCGACCAGGGCAAGCGCGGCGGCCGACACCGCGAACCGGCCCGCGCGACGGCCGACCCGCTGTGAAACGGAGGTTCTCGACTCGTTGTGGCGATGGCTCATGTCTCAACCCTGCCTGTATCTCGGGCCTGCCGGCGTCCCGGACGCATCCCGGGCCACTCACCGTCGGCTCGGCCGGTTGTTCTCGGTATGTCGTCCAGACCGGATGAGGACTTTGGGACGAGTCTGCCGTTTGACACGCTCGGCCAACCCACGCCCGCACAATCGGAACGCGCAAGAAACGACCGGCAACGCTCGTGGGCCTCAGTCGGCAGCGACGCCCGGGCGCTCACGCTCCGGCGGCTCGTCCGCCAGGCTCCGCGCACGCGGCTCCTCATCCCGGCGGGGTTCCGCGTACACCGACCGCGGCGTGTCCGTCACCAGGCGCAGACGCTGCCAGATCAGCAGGCTCAACGCGCCCGTCAACGACAAGACCGCCAGCCGAAAGCCGCTCGGCCTCCGACCACGCGACGACCCCCTGCCTCGTCCCCGATCATTCATCGGCGATCTTCTCGACCGAGACCTGCCCCGTGAAGGGCGACACGTTCACGCGGAACACCGAGCCGCTCCCCCGGATCACGACGCTCCCGCCCGATCCCGCCTCGTCCCCGGCCGGATCGACGACAGGCCCGCCGAGTTCATCGAAAATGAGGATGGACTCGCCGTCGAACGAGGCAGACAGGATCTCCGCGCCGCTGAACCGCGCGTCGTTGAAGTTGATGATGTAGCGATCGTCCGGCCCCCCCCGGAGCAGCAGCGGCTCGTAGGTCACTTCGGTCTGGCCGTCGCCGATCATCGTCACCTGCACCTCGGCCAGCATGTAGGCGTTGCTCTCGGGGTAGAAGATGATCGCCCGCCGCTGCTGGTACGCCAGCGCATCCGCCTGCGCGAAGGCGATGTCCGACACCACCGTCCGCACCGCCGCCTGCACGCGGAGCACGCCCGCGCTGCCGATCGAGGGCACGACGAGCGCGGCCGCGATCCCCAGGACCACGACCACCACCAGCACCTCGACCAGGGTGTAGGCGCGGGGCGATGCCGCCCGGTCAGGCCGCCCACCCCGCCCGGTGCTCCAGCGCGCGATCACGTTCGTCTCCCTCACTTCGCCTCGCGGACGCGGACGCCATCGGACAACTGCTTCTCGACCCGCCCGAGGCGGTCGTTCATCGACCGAAGTTGCCGGATCATCTCGTTGCGCTGGTCCGCGGGGTTCACGACGCCGCGGGCGCGAGGCTCATCGTCCTGCGACGCCGACGCGGCCGCCGGAGGCTGCTTGAACACCGTCGCCCCGACGAGCGCCGCGATCAGCGCGAGCAGCCCGTTCGTCCAGGCGCGCCCCGTGAATCGGAACCTGGGTCTGTCGTGTTCGCTGCGGATGGCGTCCATGGTCGGTTCCTCACTCACTCAGTTCTTCGGGAGCGGCTCGTCACTGCCGTCGAACCCGACGGCCCACACGCGGCCCGTATCGGGGTCGTAGATCCACCCGTAGTCGGTGTGGTACGCGTCGTCCGGCCCCTCGCCGAAGGCGATCACGCCGCCGTTCGCGCCGCCGACCCACGCGTTGACCGGCGCGGTCTTGAGGTACTGATTGTTCAGCAGCGAACCCCACGTCCCGTCTCCCTCCTCGACCGTCGGGAGCGCGTCGGCATTCCGGACGCGGTACACGTCGATCACGCGGCGCACCTTCTGGAGTTCATGGAACGTTGCCTTCTCGCTCGCCTCGCTCGTCGCGTTCGCGAAACGCGGGACGACCACCGCCGCCAGGATGCCGAGGATCACGACCACGATCAGGATCTCAATGAGCGTGAATCCGCGCCTGGCATAGTCCATCTCGACTCTCCGTATCCCGCCAACCGAGCGGCGTTTCTCGCGTCGAATCGGCCCGCGCCCCCTTCCGGGAGCGGGGCCTGTGAGTCATGTGAGCAACGCGAGGATCAGTCCGTCGCGGTGCCGGTGATCTCGCCCGTCGCCTCGTCGAAGTACGAGGCGTAGATCGTCCCGTTGTCCGTGTTGAAGAACCACGCGGCGTCCGCCGAGCCGGTGCCCTCATCGCCGGACGCGACGCTGGTCCGGGTCGCCGCCGTCGGCCACGCGGGGTTCGCGGGAGCGGACTTCAGGTAGTTCCCGTCCAGCAGGTCGTCCCAGTCGGCCGACAGGTCGGGGTAGTTCCCGTTGTTCCGCGCCGCGAACAGCTCGATCTGGTTCTGCAGCGTCTGCAGCTGCGTCTGGATGTTGCCGCCCCGCGCGTCGTTCGCCGCGTTCGTGAACTGCGGCACGACGATCGCCGCGAGAATCCCGAGGATCACGACGACGATCAGGATTTCGACCAGCGTGAACGCCCGCGAACGGGCACGATTCGCCTTCATGTTGAGGCCTCCTTCACTCACTCGAGTCACTCGCGAGTTCCTGCATCCGCCTACGCGGCGGGGGGTTCCTGAATCCGGCGTGCGGGCGCCGGACGGCTCCTCCGCCGCCCGGACGCAACCGCGCCGGAACAGGGCATCGACCGCACCGCCCCCACGGTTGACCTTCGTTCACGCGAATCGGCCCCGGACGTGCGAGATCGTGACGACTGCGGTCACATTGACGCCTGCGACGGCACACTCCCCGAGACAAGGGGATCGCCGCCACGGCCAGGAAACGGCTTATCGGGCGCGCAGCAACAGCGCGGGCGGCCTCGCGGAGGCGGTCGATCGCCACCCGCCCCGCCCGCATACACCGAGCACGCCCGTCAGTTGGACGACCCGGCCCCGATCAGACCCAGCAACTCGGTATTCGGCAGGTTCAGCGCGCCCATCAGCGCCGCGGCCGTGACCGCTTCCTCCCCCTGCCCGTCCCGCGCCAGCGCGACAAGCCGCGTCACGTGGCGGTCCGAGAGCATGTTCCCGAACCGCTTGGCGGACTCCCCGGCCGTCTCCAGCAGGGCGATGCGCTCCTGGCCGGAGGCGGCGAGCGCGGCGTCCATGATCGCGACCTGCGCTCGCTCCTGCCCGATCCGCGAGAGTACCTCCGCGACCCGCAGTTTCGTGGCGCCGCTCGACACCCCGAGCGAAGCGACCAGCGGCGCGGCGGCGTCGCTCACGTCGAACACCGGATTGCCCGAAACCGCCAGGTCCCGCAGCGCGGCGAGCGAGCGCGAGGCGTACTCCGCAGCCTCCTCCGCGCCGATCACGCCCCCGGACGCCGTGTCCACCAGTTCCCGTGCGGCCGTCGCCATCATCGCTTCCGTCAGGCCCAGTTGTCGGATCACGACCGTCGGGTCGCGCTCGAACTGAGGGCCGAGCTCCGCGTACGAGACCGAACTCACGAGCGCGAGCGCCGGCGTCGCCGCGAGCCGCGTCGAGGCACGGGCCTCGTCGATCGTCCGCAGCGTCGCGTCCGCCGCCTGCGCCGTCACGATCAGGTCGATCCCCGGCGTCTCCGCGATCGATTCCGCCGCCTCGGCGAGCGTCCCCGCCCGCGGCAGCACCACGTACCCGTCGCGCTCCAGCACGCGCCGGATCGCCTGGTACTGCTCCGTCTCCGCGGTGATGACCAGGGCGTACTGCTTCGACGCGTCCCGGATCGCGCTCGCCAGCAGCGGCACCACGCGTTCAGAACCCGTGAACGTCTCCGTCGGCTGCGCCCTTCCCAGCGCGAGCGCGGCGTCGTACTGCACGCGACGGTTCGGGTACGCCAGACTCTCGAGCAGCGGCCTCCGCGCCGCAAGCCCCGACCACAACTGCGGGCCGCCCGCGGTCCGCTCGATCGCCGCGATCGCCTGCCGCGCCAACCGCGTGTTCCGCGTGTCGATCGCCCGAGCGAGCACGCGCTGGTTCACCGGCACGCCCGCCGCCGCCGCGAAGTATTCCGCGCCGCGACGCGTCGATGCGTAGGCCGGGTTCTCGTACCCGTCCGGTGTCTCGTTCTGCCGCTTGAAGTTCGAGGCCACCCACAGCGCGAGCGCATCCGCGTTGTCGCCCCGCAACGAGAGGGACTGCTCCGCCATCCGCATCGCCATCGCCTCGTGGTACACCTCGGTGCGGATCGCAGTCGGAATCAGCGGCGTCTTCGGCGCGCCGGGCAGGTACGACCAGAGCAACTGGTGCTCCTCGCCCGGGAACGACGTGACCTCCGCCCGCTCGCCGTAGTAGACCTCCCCGAGCCACTCGTACAGCGAAGCCGCGTCCAGCGCGCCGAGCGACCCCCCCACCGCGTCCAGCGCACGCCGGCACGCCGCCGCCACCGCCGGAGACTTCGTGCCCGTCATCAGTTCCATCACGAACGGCGCGGACGTGCCGTACTTCAACTGCCCCAGCACCTGCACCACCAGTTCCTGCTCGGCGGGCTGAAGGTGCGGCAGCGCAGCGCAGAGCGGCATCACAGCCTGCCGGCCCATGTCGATCATCAGACGCTGCACCGCCGCCTGCAACTGCGGGTTGCTCCCGTCCAGCAGCGCCTCGACCAGCAGCGGCATGGCGTACTCACCCGCCGCCACAAGCCGTTGCTGCGCCAGGAACCGGCCCTGAAGCCCTCCGGTGAGCAGCGCGATGTTGCGTTCCACCTCGGCGGGGTTGCGCGCCTTGTTGAGGCGACCACGCTCGAACAACCGCTGCAACGCGCCGGCCGTCGCCTCGAGGTCCGACCCGCCGCCCTCGGCCCGCATCGCAAGCCCCACCGCCTCGGCGAACCGGAGCGATTCGCCGGACGCCTCCACAAGGTCCGCGAACGCCTCGGGCGACATGCCCGACGACAGCAACTGCTGCCCCATCAACTCCGCCGCGTCGTACCTCGCGATCTTCGTGTAATGGATGAAGTCACGCAGCCGGTCCGCGTCGGACTCCGGAACCGCCTGCCCGCGGGCCGGAACCGCCGCCAACGCCGCCGCGAGCAGCCACAGAACCACAATCAGACGACCGGGGGCAACGCTTCGCACGGGAACCTCTCCTATTCGCCACTCGGGCGGGACGGACCTGCTCTTCGGGACGCGCTCCAAGCCACAAGCACCACGGCCCGCGGCCGCCCGACCGGACTCCAAGCGTACCCCCCTGTCCCGAGGCCCCGCAATCTAGCGGTCCCCAACAACCCGTGTCAATCCGCACGCCCAAACCCGGCCCGCCGCCGACCCCCCCGATCGTCGTCCCAGAACCAGAACTTGGGGGTCGCCCGGGCAGGCCCGTCAAGCGGCCCCTCCCTCTCGCCGATGCAAGCCGGGTGAAGCCCTCCGGGTTCATGCCCGCTTCGTGCGCGAGGTGAGACGATGACCATCGATAAGGACGTGCTGACGACCGGCGAGGTGGCAAAGATCTGTAACGTCGCTCCCCGGACCGTCTCCAAGTGGTTCGACACCGGCACCCTCAAGGGGTACCGCATCCCCGGCTCCAAGGACCGGCGCATCCCCGTGGCGGAGTTGCTGCGGTTCATGCGGGCCCACGGGATCCCGATGGACGGCATCTCGTCCGGGCGGACCCGGGTCCTCATCGTTGACGACGACAGCGACGTCGTGGACACCCTCCACCGCGTCCTCTCCGAACAGACCACCTACGAAGTTCACACCGCTACCACCGGCTTCCAGGCCGGCATGGAGTGCGAACGCTTCCGCCCCCACGTCATCCTCCTCGACATGCACCTCTCCGACGGCGATTCTCGCCACGTCGCCGACCTCGTCCGCCGGAGCGACGCCCTCCAGATGACCAAGATCGTCGCCATGAGCGCGAAGATGACCGACGGCCAGGCCCACGCCCTCCGCTCTCAGGGCTTCGACGACTTCCTCCGCAAGCCCTTCCAGGTCCGCCAGGTCGTCGAGTCCATCGAACGCTCAACCAGCGTCGTGCACTGACAAAGCGAAAAGCGGACCGCGACGATCGGCCTGCGCTGAAGACAGCCGCGCATCGCTTTCCGATGTTCGTTTTTCGTTTTTCGCTTTACTCCACCTCCGGCAGGTACCGCGCGATCACGTCCCGCGCCGCCTTCAGGTCGCGCACATCGATCATCTCCGTCACCGTGTGGATGTACCGCGTGCCGACCGTGATGCCGACGGCCCGCGCCCCCGCCGCCGCCTGCTGGGCCGCCGCGCCGTCCTGCCCTCCGCGGGCCAGGATCGTCCGCTGGTACGCGATCTTGTGCTTCCTGGCGACCGCCTCGAGCTCGTCCACCAGCCCCTTATCCGCGATGAACGAGGCGTCCTTGACGTGCAGCCCGAAGCCATCGCCGTGCTTCGTCACCCACTCCGGCTCGGGCACGCCCGGCGTATCGCAGGCGAGCGTCACGTCGATCCCGAGCCCGATGTCGGGTTTGACGGCGTAGGAGGCCGCCCTCGCCCCGCGCAGGCCGACCTCCTCCTGCGTGGTGAACGCCACCACAACCTCGCAGGCGTGCTCGCCACCGAGCCGGTCCAGTTCGCGGACGCCCTCGATGCCGAGCCAGCAGGCGACGCGGTTGTCGAGGGCCTTGCTGACGAACTTCTCCCCCATCGCCATGGCCGGCTCGTTCATCACCACGAAGTCGCCGACCCGCACCCGCTTCTTCACCTCCTCGACCGGCATCCCCACGTCGATGAAGAACTCCTTGGTCTCCGGGACTTTCGTGCGCTCCTCGGGCGACGAGATGTGGATCGGCCGCCCCCCGGGGTTCATCACGCCCGGCAGGTCGCCGTCCTCCGTGCAGACCAGCACGCGCCGCGAGAACAGGTTGCGCGCGTCGAACCCGCCCGCCGGATCGACGTAGATAAACCCCTTGTCGCTCACGTGCGAGACGTAGAACCCGATCTCGTCCATGTGGCACAGGATCATCACACGCGTCGCCCGCGAGCCTTTGCCGCCCTTCTTCCCCCCGGCCCCGCGCGGACCTCGCGTGCAGATCAACGACCCCATCGCGTCGGTGCGGGTCTCGTCGAAGAGGCCCTTGACCTCCTTCTCGATCAGGGCACGGACGCGCTCCTCGCGCCCCGGCACGCCGGGCGTCTCGCAGAGCCGCTTGAGCAGGTCGAGATTCAACGCATCACGCTTCGCCATGGGAACTTGCCTTTCAGTTTCGCGCGGCCGGCCTCGAACGCACGGGCCGCCGACGCGGAGCGGGAAGGGTAGGGTCCCGACCGGCCGGATTCAGCGGCCGACCTGCCGCTCACGGGCCGCGACGGCCAGCCGGTCGCACCGCTCGTTCTCGGGGTGGTCCGAGTGGCCGCGGACCCAGTTGAACCGGACCTCGTGGACGGCGATGAGGGCGTCCAGCCGCTCCCACAGGTCGCGGTTCTTGACGGGCTGCCTGCCGGCCGTCCGCCACCCCCGCGCCTTCCACGCCGCCAGCCACTCGCGCATCCCGTTGAGCACGTACTGCGAGTCGGAGTGCAACTCGACGACCGAAGGCCGCTTGAGCGCGCTCAGCCCCTCGATCACCGCCATCAGCTCCATGCGGTTGTTGGTGGTCTGCGGCTCACCCCCGGAGACCTCCTTCTCCACGCCCGTGCGCTCATCGCGCAGGATGTACGCCCACCCCCCAGGCCCCGGATTCCCCGAGCACGCGCCGTCCGTGAACAGATGCACCGTGTCGCGCCGATCGGACATGGGTGGGACTGTAGCGGGAAGAGATCGAGGGATGAGGGAGAAGGGAACAGGGATCAAGGGATCGAGGGATCAAGGGATCGAGGGATCAAGGGATCGAGGGATCGAGGGATCGAGTGAGCGAAGGTCGAGCGGTCCGAACGCCTCCCACTCAGAGCCGGGGCCTTCAGGCCCCGTCTTCCCTTCCGCTGCTCCTCGGGGCGGGGCCTTTCCAGGCCCAGTTTCGCCCGGCATCAGCGCGCACGACCGAGCGAGGAACGTCCGCCTGAGAAGGCGCGAAGAGGACGTTGCCTCCGACACGTCTTCGCCCCGGAGGGGCAGAGGGAGTCCCCGCCTGCAACAACCGGGTCAAACACCCGCGATCGTTCGCAGGCCACCGATCACGCCAGTGTCGGTGATTCGCGTAAAGCCGAGAAAGTTCGCCGTCAAGCGTTGGAGATCCAGAAACCAGTGCTCGTCGTCTATGGCAAGCGGCGGATCGAACCGCTTCCCATCGCTCCCCCGGATAGCGATGCTGAAGTCCTGCCTTGTCGATGGCACGACACGATCCGCGATGAAGGTGCTGTGCAAGGCGTAGCGCTTTGGAGTTCGCCCTAATCCAACGATGAGCCAAATGCGTGCGCTGATCACGTCCTTCGACGGCGTCTTGTCCGTGTAGACCGTGAACATCTCGGCGGGAGGACCGCGCATGCGTTGCTCGTTGTGGTACTGGACATAGTGATCGGTTCTGCTCATGAACCAGCCTGAGTGAGCGTTGCTCCGAGGAGTGACGCCGTACCGTCGTCGGGACCGTTACGGCGCGGTTTGTTGGAACTGCAGCTCCAGTGCTCGCCCGTATGTTGCGAGCGGAACACCGAAGATGATATCGCCCTCGGGATCGCCGCCTTGGACGAGTGCCACGACGGTCCCTTCACGATCCGCAATAGGGGCCCCGCTTGACCCCTTGTAATTCCGATCGCCGGGGTGCCCGTGGCCGAGCTTGAAGCAGTAGAATCCGCGCGCGTCCGTTCCGACATACGTCATTCCGATCTCGATGATGGGCTCGCGGCAGAGAGTGTTCGAGAACTCGTGGAACTCGCGTGGTGGTGAGGCGACAAAGCCATAGAGTTCACCATCAGTAGGAGGGGTCTCCAGCGAACCCTGATACGCAACGAGCGACAGTGTCCTGCCCGTGAACCGAACATCTCCTCGTAGTTTCCTCCCTAGCGAGTTGAGATCCAACTCGACCCACGCGAGCCCGTCAATGCCTGGTTCCAGTTCTCCATGACTGCCCAATCTTGTCAGATTGAGCCAGTTGATCGGCGGCAGGATGATGCACAGTGGATGTTCACCAACTTTGCAGTCAGTTTCGAGGACCCACCCTGTATCTGCGGGGTCGAAATTGTGAAGCACGGACAGCACAAAGTGGCGATCCCAGTGCGCGTAGAGAAGACCGCTCCCGCCTGATCGAGGTTGGCCGTTTTCGATTTGCGAAAGCCTCGCGGTGCACGCTCGCATCTGGCGTTCGAACGCTTCAATGTGTCGTCTCGCCAACTCCATCTCCGATTCGCGGCCCATCAAGACCTCCATGTCCATCTGGTGCTTTCAGGCTTGGAATGGTATGGCTTGGAAACCGCAGATGCAACCCCATAGCAGTGGTCTTCACGGCTCCCTTTCCCATCTCTGGGCACGGGCGGCCCCCGCTGTGAACCTCTTCCGAGAGATGCCTGGGGCCTGAAGGGAGGGGTCGAGGACGCGGCAGGCCCGCTTGGCCGTGCTGGTGCGGAGTTCGCGCATGCTGAGGGCGTGTTCGCGAGCGCGGACGCTCGATTCGCGCGTGCGGGCGGCCTGTTCGGCAGTGCGAACCTTCCGTCCGCCAGCGCGAACCGCTCCTTCGCCAGCGCGAACATCGTCTTCGCGCTGCCGGACGGAGGTTCCATGCGCATGGCTTGCGCCGTTCGTGCGCGACGGGGCCTGGAAATGCCCCGCCCCGCCCGAAATCTCCCTCCCCCTTCGCTTCCTTCGCGCCCTTCGCGTTGCAATTCTGAGATGAACGCGACGTCCGCGAAGGGCGCGAAGGGCACGGTTCAGCCCCCGCTCGCTCCGCCCCACCCTCCTCCCTCGGTCCCTTGATCCCTCATCCCTCGATCCCTTCCCCGATACCATCGCCCATGCCCAGCCCTGCCACGCCCGCAGCCGCCGTCCATCGTGTCGAGGTGCGCCCCATCGACCCGGCCGCGGATCCGCGAAGCCGCCGCGTCCTGGGAGACGCCCGCGCCGCCGGCTACCGGCTCGACGCGGCCGCCGTGGCCCGGGTCTACCTGCTCGAAGGGCCGATCGACGAAGCCGACGCCGGTGATCTGGCTCGCCGTCTGCTGACCGATCCCTTGGCCGAGTGTTCGACCCTCGGCGCATCGCCCGCATCCGGCACTGTCGTCGAGGTCCACCCCCTCCCCGGCGTCATGGATCCGACCGCCCAGACCGTCGCCGACGCCATCCGCGAGTTGACCGGCGAATCGGTCCGCGTCTCGACCGGCTGGCGGTACGACCTGACCGGCCCGGACGCCGCCCGCGCCAGCGAGATCGCGCGCCGCCTCCTCGCCAACACCGTTGTCCACGCCGTACACACGCGCCCGTTCCACCCGGACAGCCTCCCCACCGGCCGGCCCGCCGACCAGCGCGTGCGCCACGTCTCGCTGACCGCGCTGGAGGACGATGCGCTGGAGCGGCTGAGCCGCGACGCCCACCTCTTCCTGAGCCTCGACGAGATGCGGGCGATCCGCGACCACTACCGCACCCTCGGCCGCGAGCCGACGGACATCGAACTCGAGACCCTCGCCCAGACCTGGTCCGAGCACTGCGTCCACAAGACCCTCAAGAGCCGGATCCGGTACCGAAACGGCGAAGTGGCAGAAGCGCACGATCCCGGATCGACTTCCGGCAGGGCCGATCCGATCGACTGGACCGGCCGACCCGGCCACACCGTCCACCCCGACGGCTCGGTCGAGATCGACAACCTCCTCAAGCGCACCGTCGCCGCCGCCACGCACGAACTCATCGCCGACGGCGTGGACTGGACGCTCTCGGTCTTCGAGGACAACTCCGGCGTGATCGCTCTCGACGACACCAACGCCGTCTGCATCAAGGTCGAGACCCACAACCACCCCTCCGCCATCGAGCCGTACGGCGGCGCGGCCACCGGCATCGGCGGGTGCATCCGCGACGTCATCGGCACCGGACTCGGCGCCAAGCCCATCGCGAGCACCGACGTCTTCTGCGTCGCGTTCCCGCAGAACTGGAACGCAGGGGCCGCTGAGCCGAACGCAGAGAACGCAGACCGGAAACATGAAAGGGATGCAGGAGTCAGCGCCAAGGAACCCGCTTTCAACTCTGTGCCCTCTGCGTTCCCCTTTGCGCCCTCTGCGTTCTCTCTCCCCGCCGGGTGCCTGCACCCGCGCCGCGTGCTGAGCGAGGTCGTCGCGGGGGTGCGCGACTACGGCAACCGCATGGGCATCCCGACCGTGAACGGCGCGGTCTGGTTCGACGATCGCTACGTCGGCAACCCCCTCGTCTTCTGCGGCTGCGTCGGGCTGCTGCCGCGCGACCGCGTGCGCGGCGAGGCGCGCCACGGCGACCTGATCGTCGCGCTCGGCGGGCGCACGGGACGCGACGGCATCCACGGCGCGACCTTCTCCTCCGCCGAACTCACCGACACCCACGCGGACGAGTTCGCCCACGCCGTGCAGATCGGCAACGCGATCGAGGAGAAACGCGTGCTCGACGCCATCCTCCGCGCCCGCGACGAGCACGGCGAGCCGCTCTTCCACGCGATCACGGACTGCGGTGCGGGCGGCTTCTCGTCCGCCGTGGGCGAGATGGGCCGGCGCCTCGGGGCGGAAGTCCACCTCGACCGCGCCCCGCTCAAGTACGACGGGCTGACCTACACCGAGATCTGGATCAGCGAGGCCCAAGAACGCATGGTCATCGCCGTTCCCCCCGAGAACCTCGACGCCCTGCGACGCATCTGCGACGAAGAGCACGTCGAGGCCGCGGTCCTCGGCACGTTCGGCACGCCCGACGAGGACCTGATCCTCCTCTACGACGGCACGGAGGTCGGCCGCCTCTCGATGGACTTCCTCCACGACGGCCTGCCCATGCCGACTCGCGAGGCCGTGTGGAGACCGAACGCGGAGGTCGCGGAGAGGAACGCGGAGGTCGCGGAGGTGAACTCGGGTGCTGAGAACTCTGGCAGCCGATCCTCTCCATCATCGTTCTGCTTCTCCGCGACCTCCGCGTCGACCTCCGCGCCGTCCGCGTTCATCCCTTCCGTTCAGGACGCGCTGCTGCGCCTGCTCGCCCACCCCAACATCGCCTCCAAGCACTGGATCATCCGCCAGTACGACCACGAGGTGCAGGGCAACGCCGTCGTCAAGCCGCTGGTCGGCCCCGCATCGCGCGGGCCGGGCGACGCCGCCGTCCTCGAGCCCGTGCCCGGCTCCGGCCGCGGCATCGCCATCGCGTCCGGCCTGGCGACCGGCATCGGCGATCCCGCCATCGGCGGCGACCCCTACCTCATGGCCCTCGCCGCCGTCGATGAGTGCGTGCGCAACCTCGTCTGCGTCGGCGCGGACCCGGCCCGCACCGCCATCCTCGACAACTTCTGCTGGCCCAGTTGCAAGGACCCCGCGAACCTCGGCGCGCTGGTCCGCGCCGCCGAGGGGTGCTACGACGCCGCCAAGGCCTACCGCACGCCGTTCGTCTCCGGCAAGGACTCGCTCAACAACCAGTTCACGACCGAGGACGGGCGCACGATCGCCATCCCGCCGACGCTGCTCATCACGGGCCTCGCCATCGTCCACGACATCGACCGCTGCGTGACGAGCGACGCCAAGCGCCCCGGCAACGTGCTGCTCCTGGTCAGCCGCACGTCGCCCTCGATGGGCGGGTCGCACTACCAGCAAGCGTTCGGCCTGGGCGATCCGGCCCGATCGCTCGCCGACGAGGTCGCCGCGCGCGTCGAGTCCGCCGTCGGTCCGCTCCCCGAGACCGCCCGCCGGCACGTGGACGCGCTGCTCCACGGCATCGCGCCGCTCGTCGCCGAGCATCTCGGCGAAGCCGTCGTCCTCGGCGCAGCCAAGGCCGAGCAGGCCGTGCGCCGACTGGCGAAACTCGTCGGTCGCGAGAAAGCCGAGGGCCTCGAAGCCGAGGTCGGCCGCGAGCGTGCCGCCGCCATCGTCAACGCCATCGCCGACGCCGCGCGACGCGGTTGGACCAGCCCGGCCGTTCCCGCGACCGACCTCGAACGCGGGCCGGCCAAAGCCCGTGCCATCGCCGCCGCCATCGCGGAGGGACTCGCCGCATCGGCACACGACTGCTCCGACGGCGGCACGCTCGTCGCCGTTGCCGAGATGCTCATCGCCGGCTCCCGGCCCCAAACCCCCATCGGCGCGGAACTGACCCACGACCCGGACGACCTCGGTGCGACAGCCTGGGCCTTCGCGGAGACGCCCTCGCGATATCTCCTCGAAGTGCCGCCCCTCGCCGTCGCCCGAGTGCGAGAGATCGTCCAGCAGCACGCACCCGGAGCCGTCGTCCAGCAGATCGGCGTCCTGGATTTCTCGGGCCGCCTGCGCTGGCCCGCGGCCTCCCTCGACGCCCAGGTCGAGGACCTCGCCCGGGCCTGGCGAACGCCCCTCGACTGGTGACTCTGAGCCTGACCGGCCACGACCCCCACTTGCACCCGGGGCCGGCGTGCCTTCTACTGCACCCATCCCGGGGGGAGCGGCTCCCCCACATCTCACCGTGGAGGACGCCATGACAAACCACCGCCGCCCGACGCGCCCCGTGTACGCATCCATCCTCGAGCACCTCGAGAGCCGCTGCCTGCTCTCGGGCTACTTCGCGGGCGGCGTGAACTACAACGCCTCCGTCGACTTCTTCCAGGAGTTCGGCCAGTACGACGAGAACGGCCAGATCCTCTTCGGATCACGCAACAGCACCACCGGCGGCTCGCTCACGCCGTTCTCGAACTTCACCTTCGGCGACGCGGGCAACCTGTTCCAAGGCTCGATCGGATTCACCGACCCAGACCTGTTCTCCGAGCGCACCACCGTCGGCTTCGGCAACCGCCCGTGGGGGTTCTCCTTCGGCTACCAGCCCGACAACTACCACGTCTCGATCACCTACCTCATGAACCAGGCCACCGACCTCGCCGAGGGGCCTGGCTCGCGCGACGGCAACTACTGGTTCAACGGCTTCGTCAACGACGTCGCCAACGACACCTTCATGCTCGCCAAGGGGCCGGCGACCATCAGCGGAACCAGCCTCACGGGCGAGCAGCGCTTCGAGACCGGCGACCCCGTCCCCTTCTCCTACTCCTTCCTCTCCACAGGCATGTTCCCCGACGGCTTCACCCAGTTTGACGGGCACTCCTCCATCGCGCTCTTCGGCAACGGCGCCCGGAACGTCCTCCAGGCCGACCTCGACGGCTCCGACGGATTCCGCAGTTACTCCCTCGGCATCAAGGTGAACCCGGAAGCCAACGTCCAATCCTCCGATCTGGCGGGCAACATCTACGGCATGACGCTCGCAGGCTCCCCCGCCCTCGCCGACTTCTTCGGCGTCACGCCCACCAGCGATCGCTTCTTCTCCTACACCGGCGCCCTCGAACTCGCCGACGGCGACACCTTCCGCTACTACTGGCTCCACGACCTGTACGCCCAGGGTCGCGACAACGCCCCGGTCATTTTCGACGGGTCCTACACCGTCAACGGCGACTGGCTCTCGCTCTCCGCACGCGACGGCGAGCGCTCGATCGGCTTCAAACTCGGCGATGACCTCTCCACCATGCTCTCGGGACACTACAAGACCTCCCTCCAGGCCGACATCCGATACACCTTCGGCGGCGCAACCCTCATCCGCGACGGCGCGCCGGGCGACTTCCCGGCCGTCGATCTCGGCCCCGGCGACGATAACGACGACCCCGGCGACGACAACGACGACGACAACGACGACGACCCCGGCACCCCCAACGTCTACACCTTCTCCTCCGCCTCCGTCGTCGCGGACGACGACGGCAACCACTACGTGATCGCTCAGACGACCGACGCCCGCCTGATCCGCTTCAACGTCACCCAGCAGGCCGGCGTCGGGCCTTTCACCTTCGGGCTTACTGTTGGTCTGACCGACGGCGGGCAGGGGCTGAAGTCCTTCGGCGCCAACGACTCGGGCGCGTTCATCATCCGCCGAAGCCCCGCCGGCGAGTGGAGCACCCAGAAAGTCAACCAGTCCGCCGCCGACGCCTTCGGCATCACCCCCGTCTCCGGACTCGACAACGAAGGCAACCGCACCTTCGCCGGCTTCAACCAGAACGGCACCCCGCTCCGCTACGACATCAACGGCAACGAGGTCGCCACCGTGCTCGACGGCGTCGTCAACCCCGACGGCGACCCCGCCGCTCCCACCTCCGTCGCCGACATGCACGTCACGCCATGGAACGCCTGGCACTTCTTCTACATCGACGGCATCGGCGACCTCCGCGTCGTCTGGACCGCCCCGGGGCTGAACACCTACTTCAACAACAACCTCTCCACCAACTCCGGCCTGCGCAACATCGACGCCACCGGCATCAGCGCCATCACCACCGACTGGCAGGCCATCCACGTCAGCCTCACGGTCGGCAACACCCTCTGGCACGTCTGGTGGGCGCCCGAACTCATCGGCAACTGGGTCGCCTCCGACTTCTCCGGCATCTTCGGCGAACCCGCCACCAACCTCCGGCCCGACTCAACCGCGCTCCACTTCGACCGCGTCACGGGCGATTTCTACAACCTCGCCATCCGCAACGACGACTCCGACATCTCCATCTTCCGCTGGGAGTTCGCGCAGGACTGGTCGCACCAGACCGTCGGCGGCGATCTCCAGAAGTCCAATGTCGTCGTGCCCGACGGACAGACGCTCCTCATTGGCCGATCCGACGGCAACCTCCTCTTCAGCGGCCGCGTCCCCGTCCTCGGCGACATCCCCGTCCTCGGCGGCCTCTTCACCGCCCGATCCGAAAGCGACACGACATCCAGCCTCCTCCTCACCTTGCAACCATTCCTCCAGGACAACGTCGTCGACGACTTCTGACCCGCGACCTCACCCCCGCTCTCCCCTCCGAGGCCCGGCGCGCCCTGTGCGCCGGGCTTCTCTTTTCGATCGCCCGCGATCGGAGGTACACTCCCGCCCGGGGGCGCCATGACCGCCAAGCCGCACCGCGACCTGCCCAAGGACGAACTCTTCCGCTCCCTCGGCTTCGGCGGCGAGCCGGGCATCTACGACGGCGCGCTCCGGGAAGCGGGCCTCTCCCGCCCCGAGAAGCGAGCCATCTCCTCCGCCAAGCGCGACGAGGTGGAGCGCGTCCTGCGCGAACACTTCATCCCCGTGTGTTCGCGCGGCGACTGCCGCGCCGCCGCCGCCCGGCTGGCCGCGGGCAGGACCGTCGCGCCGGCCGCCGGCCCCGAATCCTGCGAGGTCTGCGGCGGCTCCGCGAACGCCGCCGCCATCGACCGCATGGTCGAGGCCTGCCGCGCCGTCGGGTGGACCCGGCTGTGCATCGTCGGCGGCTCGCCCGCGACGCGTGAGGACGTCCGCCGCGCCGTCGCCGGCCGCCTCGATGTCGCCTTCGTCGAGGGCACCTCCTCGCGCACCGTCCGCCAGGCCCGCGACGACACCGCCCGCGCCGACCGCGTCGTCCTTTGGGGCGGCACGGAACTGGCCCACAAGGTCTCGACGCTTTATTCCGGGCCGAAGGTCATCCAGATGGCCAAACGCGGCGTCGCCGCCATGGCCGAGGCGGTCATCGAATCGGCGCGACGGGCGAAGCGATGAGCCTCACCGAAGCCCGTACTCCTTGAGTTTCCGGTAGAGCGTCCGCTCCCCGATCCCGAGCAACTTCGCCGCCTGCTCGCGGTTCCCCGCGGTCAGCCGCAGCGTCTCGCGGATCGCACGCTTTTCGAGCGCCTCCAGGCTCGTTCCCGCGAGCGAACCGCCCGCCCCCGCGCTCTCCTCCGCGTCGTCCGCTTCGGCCGCCCGCACCTCGTCGGGGATGTGCCGCACGTCCAGCGTCACTTCCGCCCGCTTCTCGCCCGCCTCCCCCACCGCCACGACCACCATGTTCTGCACCACGTTCAGCAGTTGCCGCACGTTCCCCGGCCATGCGCACGCCGTCAGCCGCATCAACGCCGCGTCCGTGATCCCGGGCGTCGGCCGGTCCGGCGCGACCTGCTGCGCGTACTTCGCGATCGCGTGCCGGACGATCCGCGGCACGTCCTCGCGCCGCTCGCGCAGCGGCGGCAGGTGCACGTGCGCCCCGTTGATGCGGAAGTACAGGTCCTCCCGGAACGCTCCCTCGCGCACCATCCGCGGCAGGTCCTGGTTCGTTGCGCTCACGAAGCGCACGTCGGTCGTCCTCGCCTCGTTCGACCCCAGCCGCACCACCTCGCCCGACTCCAGCACCCGCAGCAGTTTCGACTGCATCGAGAGCGGCATGTCCCCGATCTCATCGAGGAAGAGCGTCCCCGAGTTCGCGTACTCGAACACGCCCTCGCGGTCGCGCTCCGCGCCCGTGAACGCCCCCCGAACGTGCCCGAACAACTGGTCCTCCAGCAGGCTCTCCGCCTGCCCCGCGCAGTTGAACGCTACGTACCGCCGCTGCGCACGCGGCGAGTTCCGGTGGACGGCCTGCGCGATCAGTTCCTTGCCCGTCCCGCTCTCGCCCGTGATCAGCACGGGGATGCTGCTCGCCGCCACGGTCTTGACGGTCCGCAGAATCCGCCGCATCGGCTCCGAGCCGGCGATGATCCCCTCGAACCCGTCGTGCTGCACCAAGTCGTCGAGCGGCGCGGACTCGTGCCGCAGCAGCACGGTCTCGGCAGCCCGGTTCACGACGCCGCGGAAGACCTCGAGGTCGAGCGGCTTCTCGACGAAGTCGTACGCCCCCTCCTTGAACGCGGCCCGCGCGGTCGGCACGTCGCCGTGCGCCGTCACCATGACCGTCTCGGCCGCGGGCTGCAACTGCCGCGCCGCCCCCAGCACCAGCAGCCCCGCATCGCCCCCGTCCGCCCCAACCCGACGCCCGTCCACCGTCTCCTGCCCGGCCGACCCGGGCATCCGCAGGTCCGTCACGATCACGTCGAACGCCCCGCCCCGCAGTTCCGCCATCGCCGCGTCCACCGACCCGACGATCGTGCAGACGTGCCCCGGCCTGCGCAGGGCGTCGGCCATCACCTCCGCGTGGTCCGGCTCGTCCTCGACGATCAGCACCTGCGCCACCAACCGACCGCCGACCTGTCCGTCGCGCTCCGTCATGGGCACACAGTCTAGAGGCCCGACGCTTGAGCGCGGCCGGCCGAGCCGGTCAACGCCCCGCCTCGATCGGGTCCACCGCCAGCCTTCTTGCCGCGCACAGCGCCACCGCCAGCGCATCCGCCACGTCCGGCGGCTCCGGCGGCTCGGCCAGCCCGAAGAACGCCTGCACCGCCGACTGCATCTGCTCCTTGCTCGCGTGCCCGAATCCCGTCAGCGACTTCTTGACCTCGTTCGGTTTGTACTCCACGAGCCGCACGCCCGCCGACCGGATCGCCAGCAGCAGCACGCCGCGCGCGTGCCCCATCACGATCGCGGTCGCCGGGTGCTTGTAGTGCGCAAAGAGCGATTCGACCGCCACGACCTCCGGCCGCAGCCGCTCGAGCAGCCCGCGGAAGTCCCCGTCAAGTTCCGCCAGCCTCGCCGAGACGCTCGCGGCGTCCGGCGGGCGGCGGGCCTCACCCGGTCCGCGCCCGCGCAGCGCGCCCAACCGTAGCACCCCAGCCTCGACCAGCGCGGGCCCCTCGCCCACGCCGTCCACGCAGCCGTATCCGGTCAGCCGAAGGCCGGGATCAACACCGAGCACGCGCACGCCCACAGCCTAGCGTGCCGCGCCGCGGCCGGCACGTTCACGGACACCCGGCGTTGTAGCCGTTCAGGAAGCAGACGAAGTCCACCGAGTTCACCTTGTTGTCGCCGTTGCAGTCGGCCCTCGGGTCGCTCGCCGTGAAGAGGTTGAAGAAGCAGAAGAAGTCCAGCGTATTGATGGTCCCGTCGCCGTTGCAGTCCGCGAAGCACGGCTCACAACGGCTGGTGATGACCCACGTATCGCCCCGCCGTACGCCGTCGTTGCCGCCGAACACCACAAGCCGCTGGAACGAAGGCTCATAGGTCATCGCGTGCAGCCAGCGCGGCGTCGGCCCGAACCGGGTCCGCTGCGTCCACGCCGACCCGTCCCACTCCCACGTGTCGCCCCGGCGCGATTCGGCGTCCGACCCCCCCATGAGTTGGACGTTCCCCCGGATCGGGTCGTACGCCATCGCATGCCCGTACCGGGCCGTTGGCCCCTCGCCGACGACCTCGACCCACGCCGTCCCGTCCCACTCCCACACGTCGCCGAGCCGCGCGCCGTCGTACCCGCCGAACAGCACCACGCGCTGTCGCTTCGGGTCGTACGCCATCGCGTGCCCCATGCGCTGCGGCGGGCCTGAGTTGGCGACCTGCGTCCAGAACGAGCCGTCCCACTCCCACGTGTCGCCGCGGTAGCCGATCGTCGATCCGCCGCCGAACATGACGATGCGCTGCCTCGCGGCGTCGTATGCCATGGCGTGCCAGTACCGCGCGGCCGGCCCGAGCGCGGTCCGGAGCGTCCACGCCTGCCCGTCCCACTCCCACGTCTCACTGCTGTAGCCCCCGGACGTGCTGCCGCCGAACAGGATCACCCGCTGCCGCGCCGCGTCGTACGCCATCGCGTGGCTCGACCGCGCCGAGGGCTTGATCGGTGCATCCTGGCCCGCCTGCGTCCACGCCGCGCCATCCCACAGCCAAGTGTCGTTGCGGTTCGTGCCGGTGTGCCCGCCGAAGAGCACCACCCGCTGCCGCGCCGCGTCGTACGCCATCGCGTGGCTCGATCTCGCCAGCGGCCCCGTCTCCGCCTCCTTCATCCACGCCCCGGGGTTCGGCCGGTACAGCGAGATCGCCTCGCCCGTCTCGTTGAGCGTGCGCGCGTTGTTCCGCCCGCTCGTTCCGGTCGGCCGGTTGTCGTACTGCACGCCGGGGTTGGAGAAGTGGTTGATCCGCGTCCCCGGGCTGTACGCCATGATGGTGCGGAACTGCTGCCCGCTCGCCCCGTTGAACCGGTGCCCGAGCGAGTATGGGAACAGCCCCCCCTCCTCGCAACCGCCGCCGTCGCCGGGCGCGTGGCACGCCCCCTGGTTGTGCCCCACCTCGTGCGCGAACGTCATCCCTCCGAGGGCGCAGTCGAACCGCGTCACGCTGAACCCGAGCCACTCCGGCTCCGGCGTGTTCTCGTACATCAGCCACGCCACGCCGCAGTACCAGGGGTCGTTCGCCATCAGCAACGCGACGAGGTCCGCGTCGTACGTGTTGCGCCAGTCGTGCACATAGTCCATGATCCCGTCGGTTGGGTCCGTCACCGCGATCAGGTCGGCGATCATGTCCCCCGAATCGTTGTACGCCACCTCCGCCACGTGCACCAGCCGCAACTCGACCTCGATCAGGCTTGCGGTGTACGCCACGTTCGTCGCCGCCACCGAGTTCGCCGTGATCCCCTCGATCGCCCCCACGCCGCCCGCCCCCTGGCGGGCCTCCGGCGTGTACACCACCATGACGTCCGCGACCCACGCCCCGTCGCCGCACCCGGCCGCACGCCCCTCACGGACCGCCGGTGCGCCCAGCCCGTGCGCCGCCGGGTCAAGGCCGCCCGCGCACGGCTCGAACGCGTGCAGGTTCAGTTCCTGCGCGACGTGCTCGCCCTCGGCGTCCAGCCGGACCTGGAACGCACGCCCGTCGCCCGTCCACAGGTTCGCCGAGAGCACGCCCCGCTGGATCGTCAGCACGAACCACCCGTGCGCATCGCCCTGGACCGTACCGCTCCACGTCGAGCCGAGGTCCCACCACGCCTCCGGCCGCGCGTGCGAGCGATCGAACACGACGACGAACGCGGCGTCGTCGAAGAACTCCAGCGACCGCGCACCGCCGAGCGCAAGCCCATCCAGCGCCGCCTCGTCCACCTCGACCGGCCGCTCCCGAACCACCGTCGCCGCTCCACCGATCCGCTCCTGACCGACAGGCATCAGGATCGGCTCCGGACGCGGTCGGGGTTCTCGAACGTCCTGTGCGGCAGCCGGCACGCTCAGCGCCGCGATCGCGGCAACGAACACGACGAGCGTCATGAGGTACTTCATCGAATCGCCTCCCGGGCGGGCCCGCCCGGACGCCGAGCCGCCGACCCGCCCAGAGTACCGGCACCGGCCGCCGTGCGGAACCCCGAAGGCTGCAAACAGCGGAGGTCGTGGGAACGTGTCCCCGCGACACCGTCTCGGCGGGCCGTTGTTACATCCTCTGCCGATTTTCCTCCCAGCCCGTGAGTCCCGCCGCCCATTCCCGTTCAGTCGGGAGGGGGACCCCCCCTCGGCCGGCGTTCGGCCGAAACCACAAGGAGTGCGAACATGCGAACGGTGAACACACGCGCGGCCGCGGCCGCTCTCATCACGGCGGCCGCCCTGACCGCCACAGCCAACGCCCGCAACGACTGGCCCATCACGCCCTCGGACTGGAAAAGCCCCGTCTACATGGGGTACGGCCAGTACCTCGAGCGGGCCGGCGGCCTGCACTTCCACGAGGGCGTGGACATCGAGGTCAAGGCCGGCGATGAAATGAAGGCCCCCGCGTGGATGAAGGACTACTGGGAGCTCTGAACAACCGCGCAACCGTTCACGGGTTTGATGCGTATGAGTGTGCGTCGTGACGGAACGCGTCGGTGTGGCGTGTGGCACGCCGTGAGGAGCATGGTCATGGCCGAGCGACGGAAC
>Ga0226835_1000224_pt1 | contig 89947 bp, 88 predicted proteins | sample LAC_MetaG_1_FD_163627 | JGI IMG/M metagenome (GOLD analysis project Ga0226835, IMG submission 163627) | Anaerobic ammonium oxidizing microbial communities from anammox membrane bioreactor (MBR) in UC Berkley, California, United States -... | ecosystem: Engineered > Bioreactor > Anaerobic >... | reverse complement strand
TCCACATCCATATGGTACGGCTTGCCCACCTCTACGTATTTTACCGTTAATACTTCTTTGGCCGGAGTAAACTCCTCCTCGGACACACCCTTGACACCCGGCTCCGTCTCCTCCGCTGCATACAATGCAGCACTCAGAAATACACCATTGAAAAGAACTATTGCATACCTCATTATCTGCCTGTACCCCTTCTTCATTCTCCGCCCTCCTATAATAATTTTGTATTGTTATATTTGATATGTCCTTAAATGACCAAGCAAAATTATTTGTAAGTATACATACGTTTACATATATGTCAATAAGTAAATATACGTTTACATATGCATACCTTTGTGACTGCTGAGCGTATTTTTAATTGTTGCCGCTACGAATGGGCAAATCCAGGAGATTCATTATGAAATACCATTTGTGCTAACTGGCAGGGAACTGGGCTACTGATGAGAAATTGCCAATGGTACTGGAAACAATTAATGGCGCAGAGGTTTTAAAGAAGAGCCAGGAAATAAAACTTGAGCATCCTCTTTAATGATATCGAAGAATAACAGTATTTTTGTGTGACGCGAGAAGCTCTCGGTAAACCATAAAAAGGTTTAAAGGTTCATGACCTGATGGTAACTTAAACAGCTTATAAGATTAAAAGGATACCGCAGAGGAATAAGCCCGGGACAGAAATCCACGACAATACTGAGGTGCAGACGTGGCTAAGTTTATGGTACCACCATTGGAATGGATATTCCTCGTAAGGTTATTGAACTGGTATACCAAGAGGTTATGGGATGGGGTGTCTCAGTTATGAGACTGTCGTAAAAAAGTTGCCAGAAAACTCTATAGCGTTATATGCAATCGAACACCTTGACTTTAAGGGCGCATTACAGAATACACAAGAAAGGACGTACATATTATTATAACTGCCGGATATTAAATGCACTGTGAAAATTACAAGGCCCTCGGCAAAAAATCCGGTCTTTTGACTATTCTCTGACTGCCTTGCGTGCGCTTTGCAATCTGCCGATTGCGAAAAGGCTTCCTGATACAACAAACACACCGATACTTACGATTTGTGCAATAGTAAAAAGCCCGAAAAAAAGTGGTGTATCATCCCGGAGCAATTCTACAGAGAATCTTATAACGGGATATAATATGCCGAAAAGAAGCAATACTTCACCATCTTTTCTTCGGTACCTTAAAAACACACTTAGGATGAAGAAAAGCGCCATATCTGCGAGAAATGAGTACAACTGAGTGGGATGAACCGGGAGACTATGGCTATCAGAAAGGGAAACCAATCCGAGTTCATACTGATGAACGAAAGCAGGGCTGCCATCCACCATACCTGTTTTATCCACTGTTTTTGGAAATTGAACCGCCCAGGGGATATGAGCCGCAACCTTTCCGAAGCAGCATCCATTCAGGAAACATCCGATACGACCGAAACCGAGCCCCAGTGCCGCTGATGGTATAAGAATATCCGTGACCTTAAAGAAAGGCAGGTGCTGCTTTCTCGTGTATACATACAGGGTAACGATGGCGGCAAAAAGACCGCCATAATAAACCAAGCCTCCCTCATAGATTTTAAAGATACCGAAAAAATTGTATTTATATTCCTTGTAGTACTGGATAATAAAGAAGAGCCGTGCTCCCAAAATCCCCGCACATACGAGATAGATTCCAAGATCAGCAATCTTGTTTTGATCAATACCCTCTTTTTTTGCCCTCCAGCGCGCAATCGTGATAGCGACGAGAAAGGCAACCATCAGCATAAATCCATAAGAATAAATAGGAATACTTTTCTGGAGGAAGGGCAGGGGAATTTGGAGGAGTATTTTTCTCATAATGAAAGCGCTTTGATGAGTCTGTTATTTGCGTCTACCAGAATAATCTTCGGTTTCCAGTCTTTTGCTTCTTTATCGTCCACGAGGCAGTAAGAAATGATGATCACCTTATCACCAGGCTGTGCCCATCGTGCTGCGGCACCGTTCAAACAAATGACACCGGAGTCGCGCTCACCTTCAATCACATAGGTCTCTACCCGCGTTCCGTTATTGATGTTGAGTACCTGCACTCGTTCATAATGTAAAATATCTACGGCATCAAGAAGCGTCTTATCTATGCTAATGCTGCCCTGATAATTCAGATCAGTTTCTGTTACCGTTGCGGCGTGTATCTTAGCTTTGCACATCTCACGTAGCATGGTTTTTCTCCGTAAACCTGATGTTATTAACTATTCGATCACATATTTTACCGTAAAGCATCGCAAAATCAATATGCACGCAGAAATTCGTGTTAAAATACTTTTACCTTTTGTTTCCCATCAGGAAAAAGAATTTTTTGGAGACTGATTATCCTATTTTTCGTCCATGAGCATCATTTATTGTGTCTGTGGCGGGTAAAAACTCCTGACGCACACCTTGACCAGGTCAACAATCTCTTCATCCGGCAGTTTGCCCTTAAAGCCAGGCATTTTCCTTTTACCATTTGCCACGGAAATAATTAACCGTGAATCAGAAACGTTATCCTGCCACTTGGGATTAGTAAAATTAGGAATTTTGAACACAAATCGTCCTACAAGGCTCCCCTTTCCGCTGGCTTTGTGACACTTCCGACACTCCCTGTCATAGACTACCCAGATACCACCTTTTTCCGTTAAAGCTGTTTGTTTGGAATCACACCCATAGAATGACAAGAAGCATAAAATAAAAAGAAATAAAACCGTGATATATGTTTTCATCATTTTCTTTTTCTCCTGGTTTCATGATTTCTCAACTGTTTCGGAACACCTGATTCGTAGTTCCGAACTAATCAATAAATTCTATGGTGAAAGTTTACCACAAAACCTCATATATGCAAGTTTCATATTCTTATATTTTAATAAGTTTATATAAAATCCTTGAACGGGGCCGTGAGGGCGTATTCGCTTGACATTCATTATCTCATTTTTTATAATTCGGCAGAAGCTTAATTCTCAAGGAATTCTGAGGGTCTTGCCAAATTTTATGGAAAATTCAACCAGGGGCTCAAATACCTGTCTTATCGGTCTCCAGTGGGGAGATGAAGGGAAAGGTAAGATTGTTGATATACTCACCGAATCGTTCGACATAATCGTCAGATATCAGGGAGGCAGCAACGCCGGCCATACGGTCATCGTAAATAATGAAAAATTTGTTTTACATCTCATTCCTTCGGGCATCCTTAGAAAAAACAAATGCTGTGTCATCGGCAGCGGAGTAGCTCTGGATCCACACCAATTACTGGAAGAAATTGATGAATTGCGAAAGAAAAATATAGAAGTAGGCAACAATCTCCGTATTAGTGAGCTGGCACATCTCGTGTTTCCCTATCATAAGAAGTTCGATGAACTATCTGAATCTGAAAAAGGAGACGAAAAGATTGGTACCACCCGCAGGGGTATCGGGCCATGTTATACCGATAAGATGGCGCGTAATGGTATACGGGTAGCGGATCTTTACCATACGGAACATTTTAAACAAAGACTGAAAAAAGTCGTAGAGGAAAAAAACAAGATTCTCGTGCGTTTATATGATGCCGAGGCATTATCATGGAAGGATATGTATGACACCTATTGCGAATACGCGGAGCAGATACGGCCTTTCGTGTGCAATACCGTGGTCTTTATGGACGATGCCCTTAAGGCAAAAAAAAAGATACTATTTGAAGGCGCCCAGGGCTCTCTGCTTGACGTGGATTTTGGCACCTATCCCTTTATTACCTCTTCCTCGGTGACTGCGGGCGGCGCTGCGGTTGGTACGGGGATTAGTCCCAAGCAGATCCATAAGGTTCTTGGTATCATGAAATCCTATACGACACGGGTTGGTAGTGGTCCTTTCCCTTCGGAACTGAACGACGCGCTCGGTGAATATCTACGGAAAAAAGGCGGAGAATATGGCGCTACTACCGGGAGGCCAAGGCGCTGCGGATGGTTTGATACCGTGGCAGCAAGACATGCAATTATGATAAGTGGCGTGGACAGCGCAGTGCTGACAAAGCTGGATGTCCTGGACGAACAAGAAACGATAAAGATATGTGTTGGGTATAAATTTAGCGACAAAGTATATGACTTGTTTCCCGCAGATTTAGCAGTACGCACAGAATGCCAACCAGTATACAAGGAAGTGCCTGGCTGGCAGAAAGATACTTCAAAACTGCGTGACGCAAAAGATATTCCTCCTCAGGCAAAAAATTATATAAATACCCTTGAAAAGATTCTGGGTATTCGGGTAGAAATGCTTTCTGTTGGTCCGGACCGGGGCCAGGTTGTGAATCTTATATGAGCGAAAATGGGCAGACGCCCTCCCACATTGCAATTATTATGGATGGCAACGGGCGATGGGCCAGAAAAAGGGGATGGGCAAGGATTCGCGGACATAAGGAAGGTGTGGAGTCTGTCCGGGAGATAACGCGTGAATGTGCAAAAAGACATGTAAAGCAACTTACGCTGTATGCATTTTCCCAGGAAAATTGGAAAAGGCCTCAACGGGAGGTAAATTTGTTGATGAAGCTTTTGAAGGATTTTCTTATCAAGGAGCGAGATGAGATTGAAGAAAATAATATCCGCTTAACGGCTATTGGCAGAATAAGCGGTCTTCCTGAAGATGTGCAGAGGGAGCTCGCTATCAGTATTGAGGAAAGCAAAAACAACACCGGAATGATACTCTGTCTCGCACTTAATTATGGAGGACGTTCTGAGATTGTGGATGCGGCTAAGAATATTGCAAGGACTATTAAAGCCGGTGAAATGGATTTAAATGAAATTTCTGAGGAGACCTTTAAAAAATTTCTTTATACGAGCGAAATGACAGACCCCGATTTGCTGATACGAACGGGAGGAGAAATGAGGGTGAGCAATTTCCTTTTGTGGGAAATATCTTATACAGAGCTTTGGGTCACTCCTATCTGCTGGCCTGATTTTCGAAAAAGGCATTTTGAGGAGGCGATTAAAGAATATGCAAGCCGGGAACGGCGTTTTGGCGGGTTACGAGAGTGAATACGCTTCAGACAAGAATCACGTTTGGCGTTGTCATGTTCTCGGTGTTCTTTAGTATTACGTGGCTCGATTCCCTGTTTTGCACGGATATCGGATTTGCGGGCCTGGTCATTTTAACAGGAGGAATTGGTTTATACGAATTTTATCATATTGCGGGTAAAAACGGTTTCTCTCCGTTTCGTATATCAGGTATTATTGCAGGAATTGCATTGTTGGCGTCTTATTGGCTGTCTTTGCGCAATCATGCTATTGTTGAAAATCATTTTTTCAGACAGGAATCGATGGTTATCCTCGTCTGCTGGCTTCTACTCATTCAGGCTTTTACCCGCGGTACACAAGATGCCATAAGAAATATTGCGGTAACCATATTCGGTATTTTCTATGTGGCTTTTCTCCTGAGTTTTGCCATTGCCTTGCGTAACCTTCCCCACGGACTTTCTATCGTGATTCTGGTTTTGCTTGTATCCAAGTTTGGCGACATTGGCGGTTATTTATTAGGCAGAAAGTATGGCAAACACAAACTGGCAAAGGCCATTAGTCCGAACAAAACGATCGAGGGTGCCATTTTTTCATTGATATCAAGCATCCTGATTTCTGTAATATTTAATCTTATTCCGCACATCGGGGTAATGAGCATGCCTCGGGCAGTGGTATTCGGGGCGTTGGTTGGCTTTTCTGCCATGCTAGGCGATTTGGCAGAATCGCTTCTCAAGAGAGATGCTAACGTAAAGGATTCTGGCCGACTGGTACCTGCTTTTGGTGGCGTACTGGATGTGATTGATTGTCTGTTAGTTAGTATGCCAGTTTCCTATTATTTTTTTGTATGGGGTAAGTTGGTTGAACGATGAGTCAAAGAGTTAACGTCCAAAAACATTCTGAGAGCGAAGAATATTTTCAGGTCCCCTTTCATCATCAAAACACCCTGATCCTTGAGAACGACACCGAAGCGTCCATCTTATATGGCAGTCACGACCGGCATCTCCGTCTCGTGAGAGATGCCTTCGAGGTACAACTCGTTGCCCGTCAGGGAGTATTAAAACTTGAAGGAGAAAAAGAACGGGTAAACACCAGCAGAGAAGTTTTGAACAGGTTGCTGGCAATTGTGCGCACTACGGGGAGATTGAATTTAGACGATGTAGAACAGGCCATTGTCGATGCAAAGGGGGAAACCGGTGACGAAACGGGCCAAATGATTGATGTATTTCAAAGAGGCCTTTTTATTAAACCGAAGACGGATGGACAGGCAAAATACATCGAGGCAATTAAAAAAAACGATCTCGTCTTTTGTATCGGACCAGCCGGAACGGGGAAAACCTATCTGGCTGTGGCAATGGCGCTCTCTTACCTGAAAAGTGGACGCATACGGAGGATCGTACTTGCCAGGCCGGCAGTTGAGGCAGGAGAAAAGCTCGGATATTTGCCCGGTGATATTAAAGCCAAGGTGAATCCGTACCTGCGCCCTCTCTACGATGCCATAGCGGATATGATGGATGTCGGGCATGTAAAAAAGTATCTGGAAAGTGACCTCATAGAGATCTTACCGCTTGCCTATATGCGGGGAAGAACGCTCAACGATGCATTCATCATTCTGGATGAGGCGCAAAATTGTACCGTAAAGCAGATGAAAACCTTCTTAACGAGACTGGGTGTCAAATCGAAAGTGGTGGTAACAGGAGACATCACTCAGGTTGATTTGCCGGGTGGAGAGTTGTCGGGTTTAATTGACGTACAGGAAAGGCTCATGAATGTTAAGAATATTTCTTTTATATACCTGACGAAGGCGGACATTATCAGACACAAACTGGTTCAGGATATAGTCGATGCATACGAGTTATAACGTATATAAATCTTAAAATGTTCTCGGTTTGCTTCTCGTTTGCAGATGAAACCCCAGAGGATTTAACACTCTGAATTTTTGTGCAACTCTCGTAATTTTCTGGCTGTCTTTAAAAGATTCTTGTGAAATTAGAAATTATCAATCTCCAAAAACACTATCCCATCGAGAAAAATAAGATAAAAAAGCTGGTTCATAAGGTATTAAAACTTGAGAAGACGGATGCCGAACTTAATCTTGTTTTTGTCGACAATAAATACATAAAAGAAATCAATAAAACGTTTCTGAGACATAATTATGCCACCGATGTGTTGAGTTTTGCATATCATGAACATCCCCGCAAAAATACCGTCACCGGAGAAATCCTCATTTCTGTAGAAATGGCGGTTCTGCAAGCTCACCAATATGGGTGTACGGTCGAAGGAGAAATTGCCCTTTATCTGGTACACGGATTACTTCATTTGTTGGGATATGACGACAGAAAAAAAGAGGATGCAAAAAAAATGCACCAAAGGGAAGACGACGTGCTGGCAAAGTTTGGCTATTGTGTTCCTATTCCTACGTAATGAACATGTATTTATATTAATATGCCTGTCTTCAAAACAGCAGCAATTGCACTAGGAAGGACAGATTACAGTGATTCAAGTCAAATCATTACTTTTTACACCCGTGATTACGGGAAAGTCCGTGTCCTCGCAAAAGGATTTAAGCGTTCGTCGGGGAGACACAGTTCCAAAGCAATAGACTTTTTATCACATTATCAAATATTCTTTATTAAGAAAGAACATACGTCACTTCACACTCTTACCGAAGCTGTGCTGCAGAATCATTATCCACCGATTCGAAACGATTTGGATAAATATTACAGGGCGTCCTGTGTGGCGGAACTAATTAATGAATTTACTATGGAAAATGATCCCAGCGAAGAACTATTTGATATCACGACCGAAACTTTATTTGGGATATCAATGGATCAGGATCCTACTGTTCGTTCCCTGGTTTTTGAAATAAAGCTATTAAAGATTTTGGGGTATTTGCCCGAATGGAAATGTTGCGTACAATGTAAAAACCGTATCCGGCAGACAACCATGGTGCGTTTCAGCGTAAAAGAAGGGGGAGCGCTGTGTAAAGAATGCCAAATGAAATTTCCCCACGGAATGCTCGTTACTCCCGGTGCTGTGCTCATTGCCGGAAAATTAGCGGAGAACAACTTTCAACGACTAGATCGTATCAGGCTGCATCTGTCTATTTATGTTGAAATAGAAAAGATGCTGAGATATTATATTGCATCCTTATTAAACAAGGAGCTTAATTCCTGGAAATATATTAAGGTTTAACCAAATATTTCCTGAAAATTTACCAAACCAAAATACAACGAAATGTACAGTCCAGATAGTTTGTTCACTGCAATTGCTGATTACAAGAGACTTCGTCGTGAACTCAGACGAACGGTCAGCGTTGCTATTTTTGTCAAATTGCTAAAATAATTTTTACAAGTGCCTCTTATGATACCATTAAAATATATACTTCTTTTGACGTGTAGTCTGTTTTGTCTGGCAGTTACCCCCGCATACGGGAAATGGATATGGAGCAGGGAAACGGGTTGGATGGAGTCTCCCTCTACCGCAATCACGTCATTGGAGCAACGTTACAAATATGCACTTTCTCTCCTTGTGGAACAAAAATATACTGTTGCAATAAAGGAATTTGAATCGATCATCCGTGATGCAGCCCAATCTGAATATGCAGAAGTTTCTCAAATAAATATTGGCCGGGCATATTATCTCAATAATGATTTTAAGCAGGCACTAAAAACGTATGAAAAGGTCTTGGAAAAATATCCCGGTACAAAAAGGACTGAAGAGATACTGGAACGAGAATATCAAGTGGGGATTGCTCAAATGGAGACCAATGAGGAAGGGGCTATCAGTGCCTTCGAAAAGATTATAGAAAAGCATCCATTAGGACCTGTTGCTTCTGATGCACAGGTAAAAATAGCTGATTGTTACTTTAAACTTGGTCAATATGAAGAAGCGCTTGACGCGTATGAGAAGTTTTTGGAAAATTATCCGAAGAGTGAGTGGGTCTCTTACGTACAATATCAGATACCACTTTCAAAAGTCTATCACGAGAAGCAGCAAGAACGCAATTATGGTCTTCTGGTCTCTGCCCGTGAGGGGTTTGAAGAATATTTAGTTTCAAATCCCCGTGGCATGCATATAGAAGATGCAAAGAAAATGATTCAGGAAATAAGGGTTATCGAAGCAGAAAGAGAGTATAATATCGGAGAATTTTATCTGAGAAGAAAGAAACCCGTAGCGGCCGCGATGTATTTTGGGTATGTTATAAATGATTTTCCGGATACGATATGGGCAGAAAAGGCTGATGAAAAAATTGAATTTCTTAAGATGATTGAGGCAATAAAATAGACGTGGCCAAGAAGACTCATACCAATACTGAACCCTTGCTCCGAATTCCTGGACTATAAGACGTTATGTTGAAATATCGATATTTTATGCAGCATAGCCGCAATCCAATGAACCCATCCCTAACCCACTCTGCAAAAAAAGAGAGGGGAATTATGAATAATCTTGCTCTTACCCCTTCTTTGCGATGCGGAAAAACAGGAGGGGAAAAAAACACTTTTCGAAAAAAGTTATTTTTGCAAGGAGATACCATTACAGATTTTGTCTACTTCGCGGTGATGGTGTTCTTGGTTATGATGGTTGCGAGTTGTGGTTACTCTTCAAAATCATTAATTCGTTCTAACGTGCGGAGCATCTACATCCCGATTTTTGACAATAACACCTTTCGCAGAGGGTATGAGTTTGATCTGACCAAGGCCGTTCGTGATCAAATCTTAATGAGAACACGTCTTCACCTTGTGGATAAAGACGAGGCGGATTCCATTCTGTTCGGGAAGATTATCAGTTTTGACGAGAATGTTTTGATTGTAAACTCACATGATAATATCGTTGAGAGCCGGACATCTGTTAGAATAGAAATCCGTTGGGTGGACAAAAGAACGGGAAGGGTCATCGTTGAGCGGAAAAACATCGCGAAACCTGCAGAGTTTATCACGCAAAGGAACGAAACGCTTACTTCTTCCAAAAATGAAGCTCTCGTAAACGTTGCCCGGGGTATCGTGGATACCCTGGAAGAGGACTGGTAATCACGTGGAAGGAAAGTTATGATAATGAATTCACCTTTTCACGAATATTCCGAAACGATCGAAGATACTGGAGATAATTTTAAAAGGTCTTGTTATGATGTGCCGTATCCGCATGGCACTTTGCATCTTGGTATAAAAACCTGTGTCATGGGGATTCTGAATGTAACCCCGGATTCTTTTTATGATGGTAAGCGATACGACATTCATGAAAATGCCGTAGAGCATGCAATAAAAATGGTGAAAGACGGAGCGGAGATAATTGATATTGGCGGTGAATCCACAAGGCCTGGCGCATTCCCGATAATGGAAACAGAAGAAATAAAGAGAGTAATTCCTGTTATAAAATTTTTATCAAAACAGTTAAAGACTCCCATTTCCATTGATACCTATAAGGCAAAGGTTGCTGAAAGGGCAATTGGTGCCGGGGCATCGATAATAAATGACGTCAGTGGATTGCGTAGGGATGAAAAAATGGCACAGGTTGCCGCAGAGGCGAACGTACCAGTTATCCTTATGCATAAAAAAGGCACTTCAAGGACAATGCAGAAATATCCACTCCGGAAAAATGCATGTGCGGAAATAATGGCTTATTTAAAAAAATCAATTGCTATAGCAACCGGCGCAGGAATAGAGGGAAAAAGAATTATTTTGGATCCCGGCATTGGGTTTGGAAAGACGGTGCAACAGAATCTGGAAATCCTGAGAAGGTTAGGAGAGTTCAAAAGCCTGGGTTTTCCTTTGATGGTTGGCACCTCCCGGAAAAAATTTATTGGCACCATTTTAGATATCCCCGTTCAGGAACGTTTGTATGGAACGCTTGCAACGCTTGCCGTTGCCGTCATGAACGGCGCACATATAGTGCGGGTTCACGATGTGCGCGAAGCGGCTCAGGTAGTGACTCTGTGTGATGCAATCAGGAATAGTTAATGCTTGAAAGCATATTTGGAATATTTGAAAATATCAATGGCTGGATGATAGGAAGGTCTCTGGGTGAGATATTTCTTATCTACATGGTAGTCTATGTCGTACTCAGAATTATGCAGGGCACCAGTGGGACCAGCATTTTACGGGGTTTGGCATTTATCATTGTTTTGATAACCATTGGCGTACTGTTCTTTGTACGAAAACTGCAGCTCTTTACCATCGATTGGCTGATAACCGAGTTTGTCCCGGTTTTCATCATCCCGATCATTATTCTCTTTCAGCCAGAATTCCGGCGTGCCTTGTTACGACTCGGGCAAAACCCCGTTTTCAGCATGTTTTTAAAGTCTGAACAACAGGAAATGACCTATGAAATTATTCAGGCAGTAGAATATTTATCCAAAAATAAAATCGGTGCATTAATTGCCATTGAGAGAGATGTTGGACTCGGCAATTTTGTAGAAACAGGAACAAAATTGCATGCAGACGTATCACATGATCTAATTAATACCATTTTCTGGCCTGGTTCTCCCCTGCATGACGGTGCCGTCATTATTCAGGAACAAAAGATCAGTGCAGCCGGGTGTTTACTTCCGCTTACAGATAAAACAGAATTGTCAAGAAATCTTGGCACCCGTCACAGGGCTGGTATTGGCCTTACCGAGGAAACTGATGCCATCGTTATTATTGTATCCGAAGAGACAGGTACAATATCGACTGGTTTTAAGGGGATATTAAATCAGGGAATGGACGAAAAAGGGCTGAAAAAGATCCTCGACGAACTGTTTACCGAAAGATTTAGCGTTGCAAAGAGTGCCCGTGCACGATGAAAAAAATATTTACAGAGAACATCCCTACGAAACTTATGGCGCTGGTTATGGCTGTTGCCCTTTGGTTGTATGCTATTAATCGACATACGGGAGATTTAACCACAACCGTAAGCCTGACGGTTTCCGTTCCTGAGGGTATTACCATCGTTGAGCAAAGCACAAGTAAGATTACCATACATTTACAAGGCCCGCAAAACGTGATTGATACGGTTGACAGCATGATAAAAGATCGAAAAATTTCTGCAAGATATGTCATAAAGGAATCTCCCGATGGAATAGAAGATCAGTTGAAACAGAGTATTTTTATTAAGAAAGAACACCTGGATTTGCCACCTGCTGTTAAACTGATTTCTGTTTATCCCGATAAAATCGACGTTGTGTTGGGTAAATTACAAAAGAAAAAGCTAAAAGTTGTCCTGCAAAAAAAGGGGGAACCTGCTGTTGGATACAACATAGTAAATGAATTCATATTTCCAGGAGAAGTGGAGGTTACAGGACCCCTCAGCGCATTAAAAGAAGCCTCTTCCATCAATACGGTTTCCGTAGATATCGGTGGAATTTCCGGAGAGCAAAACCGTACGTTTCCCTGGAGGATCGAAATAGACCAGAAGGTGACGATCAATCGTGGAGACAAAACTATTTCGGTGCCGGTTGTATGCAAAGAGGATGTACGGATCTGGTTACAAATCATGGAGCAACAGGATACAAGACTATTCGTGAAAATGAGGGTAAAAGTCATAGGTCCTGCAGAGTACCCTTATGTGATTAAACTGCAGGATGAGTTTGCAGATGTAAAGGTGAAGGGCCCGAAGCTCTTGCTGGATAAGTTAAATACCGAGGATGTTATTTTATACATCGATGTTTCTTCCTTAAAGCCACCTGGGCCATATAAACAACCGATAAAATGTATTTTGCCGAAAAATATTGAACTTGTGGATAAACTGCCTGAAGTCCATCTGGACATTCGGGAAACCCTTCATTCTGTGGAGGCGCGATGATAAAGTTGGGGGTAAATATCGATCATGTTGCAACCCTGCGTCAGGCGAGAAAGACATTTGAACCCGATCCAATAACGGCTGCCTCCCTTGCTGTCCTTGGCGGCGCTGATATCATTACCGTTCATCTGAGAGAAGACCGGAGACATATTCAGGATCGTGATGTGAGATTGCTGAGGGAAACCGTATGTACCAAGTTGAATCTCGAGATGTCAACTGCACCAGAGATAGTTGATATTGCCTTAAAAACAAAACCAGAGCAGATAACTCTTGTGCCGGAAAAGAGGCAGGAGATTACGACAGAGGGCGGTCTGGACGTTGTAGCGCAAAAAAAGACAATCATGCATGTCGTAAAAAGATTTCAGGACGCTGGCATCCTGGTCAGTCTTTTCATCGACGCGGAAGAGGATCAGATAGAGGCGGCAAGGGATGTTGGTGCCCAGTTCATCGAATTGCATACGGGAAATTATGCAAATGCAAAGGATATGACCGACAGAAATACCATGATTGAGAAACTACAGAACGGTGTAAAGATTGCTAATAAATTGGGAGTGCGGGCAAATGCAGGACACGGGTTGACTTATCAAAACGTCGGTTTGCTCGTGAAATTCCTCGATATTGAAGAATTGCACATTGGGCACAGCATTGTGTCGCGAGCGGTCTTTACCGGAATCCAAAAGGCTGTTTCTGAGATGAAGGAATTGATTTACAGACATTCCTTACAAAAGCCGCAGATTATCCATTGAAAAGACGCTGACAAAATTCAATTATAACTTCAGCAGCAATCGACGAACAATAAAAACCATACACGTTTTTATTTTATATCCTCTTTCTTTTCTTCTGTATTTTTATTCAATTCATAAATCAGCGGAATTTCTCCACAATCAGGAAATTTGTGGCATTTGACGCATTCTGACCATATCTTGTGAGGGAGGGTTTCCTTCTCGACCCGATGAAACCCGCATTTCTCGAAAAATTCAGGCACATACGTAAGCACAAACATCTTTGCAATTTGCAATTTCTTTGCTTCCCGTATACAAGCCATTGCAAGTTTTTTACCAACACCTTTGCGCTGCTGGGATTCCAGCACAGCAACCGATTTTATCTCCGCAAGGTCTTTCCAGAAAATATGTAGGGCTGCACAACCAACCAGGTTATCATGATCTATAAATACAAAGAAATCCCTGATATTTTCGTACAACTCACTCAATGAACGAGGCAGCATCACGTTTTTTGCAGCGAAATCGTTTATGAGTTTGTAAATCTTTTCTACATCAGCTATTGTTGCTTTTCGTAACATATCTTAAAAGTCCGTAAAACCTCTGTTTATCATAGAGGTCACAGAGAAAACAAATGAAAAGAGAAAGATCCGTATGACAACCCCCTTGCCCCCTTTATTAAGGGGGAGTTCTTCAAGTCCCCCTTAGAAAAGGGGGACGGAGGGGGTTGTTACTCTGCATCCCTTGTGCACTCAGCGGTAAATCATCACTCTCAGGTTAAGCACAAACACAGACAAACGAAGTTTGCCCATACCACACGGAAAACAGCTTAAATAAAATGTAATTTCCTGTCAATTACATTATCCAAGTACGTTGTATTTTCGCACCCTAAAATCAACACCTAATTCTCTAGCGATTCGTTCACATTTTTCCACATCAACCCCTGGTATATCGACAAGAGAAACCTGCACATGAGGTATTACCTGCTTTGAATCCTTAATAAATTGAATAAGAGCGGGATATGTCCTTTTCCCAAAAACGGGTTTACAAATATCTTCATACTTTTCAGCCGTTTCGGCATTTAAACTGATACATATGGTATCAATCAGCCCCTTTAGTTCAGGGATAATTGACCTACCATTGATCAGGTCTCCATGACCATTAGTGTCTAACCGAATACGTTTTCCCTTCGACTTCAAAAATTGCGCAACAGCTATCAACACATCTAACCGTTCCGTAGGCTCGCCATAGCCACAAAAGACGACTTCGTCATAGCCAGCAGGGTCTCCAATGGCATCTATTACTTCTTCTACTGTTGGTTCCCTATTCAAGCCCAGGTGATGCCCCTTAACGATAGGATAGGTTTCCCTCATGCAAAAGACACACACATTCGAACACCGATTGGTGAGATTTATATATAATGAATTTCTGATGGCATAAGCAATCTTTCCCTCGTGTTCTGGCTCGCCGATTCCAAAGAGTTTATAAGCGTTAAAGGTGGTGATTCGTTTGATATCCTGGATGGACAGGCCGTAGATATCAGCTAACACAGGAATAATGAAAGATAGATAGGCAGGCTCGTTGCGTTCTCCCCTTTTCGGCTGCGGTGAAAGGAAAGGACAATCGGTTTCTAAAAGAAGCCTTTCAACGGGAACTGATTTAGCAACTTCTCTCAGATTATCTGCAGTAGAAAAGGTAATCGGCCCTGCAAAAGAGAGATATAGCCCCAAATCTATACATTTTTCTGCTATTTCTCTTGTTCCGCTAAAACAATGCACAACACCCCTGAGCGCTCCATTCTTATGTTCATCCAATATTTTTAAGCAGTCGTCACTGGCATCCCGGCAATGAATGATTACCGGCAGGTTGTGGGTTTTCGCCAGGGTTAGATGCTTGTGAAAGATGCGCTGCTGATCTTCATGCGGACTGCGATTCCGGTAATAGTCAAGTCCCGTTTCCCCTATGGCTATCACTTTCGGCTCATTTATCATGGATTCTAATGTTTGCCAGTCTTGCTCAGAGACCTTTGATGCATCATGGGGGTGGATGCCAATGCTGGCATAAATATCGTGGAACCGATTGGCCAAGGCAACGCTTTTCCCGCTCGATGCGAGGCTGGTACCCACATTAATAATATAGTCAACACCGGCCTCCTTTGCACGTGACAGAACAGATTCCAGATCTGATTTGTAGTCAGGAAAATCGAGATGGGCGTGAGTGTCAATGATCATGATTTATATTTTATTTCCGGGAAAGAGCAGTGTTATTTTTGGTAAAGGCGTTTTTAAAAAGTTTTATCATCGCATGTTTTTTATCGGGAGGGTAAAAAATGGAAACTACATCAAAGCGCAGATCTATTCCTTCTAATTTTTTGTTTGCAATATATTGCGAGGCAACCTTTACAATCTGCCTCCTTTTTGCTTCTGTTACGGAGAGCTCCGGAGGGCCAAAGATGTCAGAATAACGCGTCTTGACTTCAACAAATACAATACTTCCATGATCATAACAAATGACATCTATCTCTCCATTCCGGCGCCGATAATTTCGTTGAAGTATTTTGTAACCATTTTTTTTTAAGAATTTTATGGCAAGCTGCTCCCCTTTTGTACCTTTACTCCTGGTATGAGGAGTTACCGCAATTCTCTGTTTAAATAAATTGATGAATAAAGATACATATTTCGCACAAAATAATTGCAATATTTTTTATCCTCGCAAAATACTTCATCTCAACTTTCCAGGAAACCGGATTGTTATTTTTTTCATATTTCTAGTTTTCCACAACGTAGTCAGGTTAAAAATTTTGTGTCTTGTTTTACCGCCCTCGAGTGTCATTCCCACATATTTTTAGCGGAAAACCGGGAAGCTTAGAATTCACAGAATCTCCGACAAAAGCATTTGGATATGACAAAAACTCTGCATGCATATTTCTAACCGGGCAACACTACCTTCCCTGTTTCTCCATTTTAAAAGTAAGATACAGCGGGAAGGTCTTTTGTTTGCAATCCTGTTTGTTTAGAATAGTACTATTTACTGTCACCTTGAGTCTGAACGCGCTGGACATGTGTCTTTTGTGCTGAAATCGTTTTTGATGACGGTGATTCAAATTTTTCCTGCAATCTTGTCCCCTTGCTGGTCCTCTTGCGCATATAATAGAGTTTTGCACGTCTTATTTTTCCAGATTTCAACACCTTAATTTCAGCAACCTTCGGAGAATGAATTGGAAAAACGCGTTCCACCCCTTCCCCCTGGACGATACGCCGTACGGTAAAAGTTTCTTTAAATCCACCACCATTTTTCGCAATCACCACACCACTAAAGACCTGGATGCGTTCTTTCTCACCTTCAATAATCTTTACTGACACATCCACCTGGTCACCTACAGAGAATAGTGGTACATTTTTTTTCATTTGTTCTTTTTCAATTGCATCAACAATATTCATTCGTCCTGTCTCCTGTTTTGGCTTAATAAATTCAACTATGAAAGGAAAATAAGATTATAATACTGCTAGTATCTGGCAAGTTATTTACACATTCTCCTTCTTGAAAAAAAGGCGCGATTTGCGGTTATACTGCTAGGATTTTTTTTCAAAGAGATCCGGTCTCCTTTCCCGGGTTCTTTTTATCGCATGATCTCTTTGCCATTCCTTTATTTTTTGGTGATGTCCGGATACCAGCACTTCAGGCACTTTCATACCTCGATATTCAGCAGGCCGGGTATACTGAGGATGCTCCAGCAAATCATCGGTAAACGATTCACTAATCACGGAACTCAGATCACCCAACACCCCTGGTATCAATCTGACTACCGCATCAATTATCACCATTGCTGGTAACTCGCCACCCGAAAGGACAAAGTCGCCAACAGAAATTTCTTGTACATCAAGACCCATTCGAATTCTTTCATCAAACCCCTCGTAATGTCCGCAAATTAACATCAGATAAGGTTCTTTTGCCAGTTCCTTCGCAATCGTTTGAGTAAAACGGCATCCCTGCGGTGTTAACAAAATCTTTTTTGACCGGATATCAGTTTGCTGTTCGATAGCCTCTATGGTATTAAAGACCGGCTCCGGCTTTATCACCATTCCTGGTCCCCCACCGTAAGGACGGTCATCTACGCATCGCTTGTTATCAGCATGTTCCCTGATATTAAAAAGGAGGTATTGGACAATATTCTTTTCTTTTGCAATCTTTAATATGCTGTGTCCCAGGACATTTTCAAACATCTCGGGAAATAACGTTATAATATCGATACGCACGGCTTATTTTTTAAAAGCAATACCAAACTTTTTCAATACTGCAGCAACTGATTCCGTCGGTTTTGCACCAACACTCAACCAGTATTCCACCCGCTCTTTTTTTAAAGTGACCTGTTTTTCATTCTTCGGTTCGAGAGGGTCGTAGGTGCCAAGATTTTCAATCACCTTTCCATCCCGTTCCTCGTGGGCATCAAATGCGCCGATTCTGTAATAGGGTCTGTTTTTACGCCCCATTCTCTTCATTCTTAGCCTTACCGCCATCTGTTTCTCCTTACAAATTTAATTAGGCTGCCTACTGCAGCAACTTTAAGCTTCCCTCTAAAAAGAGATGGCGTACTATAAAAAACTTACACACTCTTTTATCCTCTCTTTTTACAGGGGAATTAAAAACCATTGAAATCCGATACCTCACGCCAGCCATTACAAGCTCCTGAGCGTTGTATTATCGTATCATACCCTTACCGAACGGTAAACCCTTTGATAAGAGCCCGCCCTTCTTCAGCCCCCTCTCATTTCCCTTAAAATGCCTCATCATTTTTTTCATTGCCCTAAACTGCTTGAGCAACTGATTGACATCCTGAATGGTTGTTCCGCTTCCATTTGCCACCCGCTGCCTTCTGCTTCCATTCACCATGTCCGGGCTTGTACGCTCTTCAATCGTCATAGACCGTATAATCGCCTCTACGCGTTGGAGCTGTTTTTCATCCACATTCAGCCCATCCATCTTATTTCCTAACCCCGGAATCATGCCAAGCACCTCTTTTAACGGCCCCATCTTTTTAATCTGCTGAAGTTGCAGGAGAAAATCATCCAAGCCAAGCGAGTCATTCTGTATCTTTCTGCTAAGTTTTTGAGCTTCCTCCATGTCGAAGGCCTGCTGTGCCCGTTCGACAAGTGATACGACATCTCCCATGCCAAGTATCCTCGACGCCATCCGATCAGGATGGAATTCCTCCAGCCGGTCTAACTTCTCACCAATACCAACAAATTTAATTGGCTTTCCGACCACCGACCGTATGGAAAGCGCAGCCCCGCCTCTTGTATCACCATCAAGTTTTGTTAAGATCACGCCATCAAATCCGAGCCGGGTATTAAATTCCTTTGCACTGTTTACAGCATCCTGCCCCGTCATCGAGTCGCACACGAAATAGATCTGATGTGGCTCCAGCTTTTGTTTGATTTCTCTCAATTCAAGCATAAGGTCGTCGTCAATATGCAATCTGCCCGCAGTATCAAAGATAACAACATCATGGATGTTCGTTCTGGCATACGCAACAGCATCTTTGCATATCTTCACGGGCTGAGAGGCCGGTTCAAAGTAAACCGGTACATTGAGTTGCTGGCCGAGTATCTTCAGTTGTTCAATTGCAGCGGGACGCTGAATATCCGCTGCCACAAGTAATGGCTTTCGTCCCTTTGACAAAATGGTTTTGGCAAGTTTCCCTGCAGTGGTGGTTTTTCCGCTACCTTGTAATCCGACGAGCATAATCATAGTTGGCTCACCATCCCGAAAAGGAATCGCAGTGTCAGACTCTCCCATGAGCTTAATCAACTCATCGTGCACAATCTTGACGATCTGCTGCCCGGGTGCAATGCTCTTTATTACCTCTTCGCCAACAGCACGTTCAGTAACATGCTGAATAAAATCCTTAACGACTTTGTAATTCACATCCGCTTCAAGAAGCGCCAACCGTACTTCGTGCAATCCATCCTTGATGTTGGATTCTGTGAGACGACCCTTTCCGCGGAATTTTCCAAGAACGCCTTCCAGGCTATTTGCAATTGATTCAAACATAAATTTTAAAGTCTATCCCAAAACTTTAAGCAGGAATTTAAAACTTAAATTATATTTAATTAAAATAAATTTTCAAATAAATTTTACAAAAGTGTTCGTAAAAAATTTTATTGCAGAATGCCGGTTGGTTTGTTAAAATTCGCTCCTATCATAATCATAGTAAATGCTTGTTATATTTTAGCATGCGTTCTCTGAACGCATTATTTATTTAAAGGAGAAGCAATGAAAGAGGGAATTCATCCGGCATATATGGAAACCGTCGTCACCTGTGGGTGCGGTGAGTCATTTAAGACTCGTTCGACAAAACCCAAAATCACTGTGGAAATCTGTTCCAAATGCCATCCGTTTTATACCGGTAAACTACGGTTTGTGGATAGCGCAGGGCAAATAGAGAAATTTAAAAAGAGATTGGAAAAGAGTCAAAAGGCTGAAGAGTCTGTGAAGTAAAAATGAATGATAAGTTGTTAAAAAAATTAGAAAGAATCTATGAAAGATATCATGAATTGGAAAAATTATTGTCCGATCCTGAGGTAATTGCCGATGCAAGTCGCTATACGGCCTACATAAAGGAACATGGCAGCCTTTCCAAGATGGTAAGCAAATACTTACAACTGAGTGAGACCCTCACAAGAAAGAAGGAAACAGAGGGATTCTTAGCTCAGGAAGGAGAAGACAAAGAATTAGCAAAAATGGCTCTGGATGAGTTGGGGGTCTTAGAAAAGCAGGAAGAATCTCTCTTTGAAGAGATCAAGGGCCTGTTTGTTACTGATGATAAGATATCCGGTAAGAATGTAATTGCCGAAATACGGGCCGGTACCGGTGGGGAAGAAGCGGCTATTTTTGCGGCCGACTTATTTCGCATGTATACCAAATATGCAGAGAATCAGGGCTGGAGAGTAGAGCTTTTTGACAGCAGCGAGACGGACTTAGGAGGGTTCAGGGAAGTAACCTTTTCGATCGAAGGAAATAACGTATATCAGAAGTTGCGCTTCGAAAGCGGAACCCATCGTGTTCAAAGAGTGCCACGAACAGAAGCCAGCGGCAGGGTCCACACCTCGACAGCCACGGTTGCCATTCTTCCGGAAATTGAAGAGGTAGAGATTGATATTAACCCAAATGATATTCTTGTGGATACATTCCGCGCTTCCGGTCCTGGTGGACAAAAAGTCAACAAAACGAGTTCAGCGGTCAGGATTACTCACGTTCCCAGCGGACTAGTGGTCAAATGCCTGGATGAAAAATCTCAGCACAAGAACCGCGCAAAGGCCATGCGCATATTACGAAGCCGCCTGTACGAATTATATGAAGGACAGAAACGAAACGAACGCGACCAGATACGCCGCGATCAGATAGGAACTGGCGATCGCAGTGAAAAGATTCGCACTTATAACTATCCGCAGAATCGGGTAACTGATCATCGAATAAATTTCTCCGTACATAATTTAGAGCAGGTTATGCTGGGATACCTTGATGAAATTGTTGAAGCCATCATGACTTACTATAAAGAAGAGCAGTTTAAGCAGCTGGCAGCAAGCTTGTAAAAGACGGTACCCTAGGAAAATAAAATTTTTGCCTGCTTAAGAAGAATGCCATCCGAAGTGTTTGGACCAAACGCGTCCCAAAGAGACATAAAACAGCATGGAAATCATCGTGCCGCGATTTCTATTTCCCATGATAACACCTCCGTTGGAAGCCTGAAAACCCAATCTCCCCATGAATACACGGTATCCAGCCTCATCCGCTATGGAAGCGGGGAGTTAAAGGCACACGAGATCGACAATGCAAGATTGGATGCCGAAGTCATTTTGTCACACCTTCTCTGTTGCAGACGATTAGACCTTTACGTACACCCTGACAAGCCCGTCGAAAACTCGGTTGTTGCAATATACCAAGACGCCATCCAAAAACGAGGGCAAAAAGTGCCCTTGCAATACATTACCCATCAAACAGAATTCATGTCTCTCGATTTCTACGTAGATGAACGAGTATTGATACCACGCCCGGAAACGGAATTACTTGTAGAGGCCGTAATTGAAAAATCAAAAATCATGTCTGCTGCTGACGAAATAATCCTGGTGGATATTGGAACAGGAAGTGGCGCTATTGCAATAACCCTGGCAAAGAAAATGGAAAAAGCCCGGGTGTTTGCTGTTGACATATCTGCCGGCGCCCTGGATGTTGCCAGGATGAATGCCCGCAGGCATGAGGTTCTTCACAAGATAACATTTTTATGTGGCGACACCTTTAGACCGCTAAAGGAATACGGGCTTGAATCAAAAATACATTTTATTGTAACCAACCCACCATATGTATCAAGCGATGAATTCCGGTATTTACCAAAGGAGGTAAAGGATTACGAACCATACATTGCTCTCGTGAGTGGATGGGATGGTTTACTCATATTCAGGCGTATCATTGCACAGGCGAAACAATGGTTACTACCATCAGGATTTCTTCTGTTTGAGGTTGGCGAAAGGCAGGCACAACCGGTCATACAGTTATTAGAGGATAGAGGATGTTTTAAAAAACCGTCTTTCATAAAAGATTATCAAAAGATAGATCGTATTATTGTTGCACAAATGGAGAATGAATGTGGACAAAATTGTCATTGAAGGTGGAAATCGTTTAGAAGGTAGGGTAAGAATCCATGGGGCAAAGAATGCAGCCTTACCGATTATGGCAGCTTCTTTATTGCTAGACGGACCCTCCCGGATACATGGAATACCGGACATTATTGATATCCAGACACAATCGGAAATTTTGAGAAATCTTGGTGGAGAAGTAAAAAAATTTGAGGACGGATCTCTCGAGATAATTTTCAGAGACGGAGAAAATGATGACAAATTTACAGCACCCTATGAACTTGTCAGAAAAATGAGGGCTTCCATATGTGTGTTAGGGCCATTATTAAGCAAAAGACGCAGGGCAAAAGTCTCTTATCCCGGTGGGTGTGTTATTGGTCAACGGCCTGTAGATTTACATATCAAAGGACTTACCGCATTAGGCGCCCAGATAGAAACGACGGAAGGTTACATAAACGCTTCTGCAGACAAGCTCAGAGGAACGCATATTTCTTTTGCCGGAAAAACCGTGCTGGGCACGTGTAATATTCTGACAGCTGCGGTGTTGGCAGAAGGTACAACAACGATTGAGTATGCAGCTTGCGAACCGGAAGTGCAAGACCTTGCAAATTTTTTAAACAAGGCCGGTGCAAAAATTACCGGAATCGGAGAAAATAAACTGACAGTCGAAGGTGTCCAGAAGTTATATGGGGTCGATTATGAGATTATTCCCGATCGTATTGAAGCGGGAACCTTTATGATTGCCGGTGCTATTACCGGCGGTGATATTACCCTGGAAAATATAAGGCTGGATCATCTCGGTGTGGTAACCGATAAATTGCGGGAAATTGGCGTGGAAATAACCCCTTCCGGCAATGCTCTCCGGGTGAAAGGAAATAATACCTATCGTGCGGTTGACTTGATGACCTTGCCCTATCCGGGAATGCCTACCGACATGCAAGCTCAGTTTATGGCCTTGTTGTGTATTGCAGAAGGGAAAAGCATTATTACGGAAAAGATATTTCCCGACAGATTTATTCACGCATCTGAATTGAGAAGGATGGGTGCCGATATCAGGGTAGACGGGCCAAGTGCAATTATCAGGGGAATACCTTTTTTGTCCGGAACCGAAGTTATGGTTTCCGATCTGAGGGCTGGCGCCGGACTTGTGCTTGCGGGTCTGGTGGCTAAAGGAACCACTCAAATTCACCGTATCTACCATCTAGACCGGGGATACGAACAGCTCACAGAAAGGCTTTCAACCCTGGGTGCAGCTATAAAACGTATTAAAGAATAGACTTTGTATGAATGCAGGACACAAAAAAGGCAAAGATGAAGTTACCCGGCAAACGATAAGGTTTTTTGAGAATCTGCTGCATGCATCGACTGATGGTATTATGATCACTGACGCAATGCATAATATTATTACAGTCAATGAAACATTTTGTAGCCATTTTGGGCTACAATATCGTAAAGTTCTCGATACGAATTTATTTTACTGGTTAGAGCAAATTAATGCCGATTGGTCTGGATATTGGACGAAACTGGTGAATACGGTTCATCGCGAAGGGGCATGTCGCGATGTTGAGTTCAAATACTTAACTCAAACACAGGGGATAAAGTATTTTAGTGTTAATGCATCTCTTCTGGAACAAGTTGTCGACGGGGATAACGGTGTTATTGTCAGTATCTGGCACGATATCACAGAACTCAAAAAGAAAGATGATGCACTCCACCAGGCAAAGATATTCGAAGAACGAATGCGTCTTACCATCTTTGTCAAAGACGTGGGTATCGCCCTTACCCATGGCAAAACCTTACACGAGACCCTCCACCATTGTTCAAAGGCCGTAGTCAACAATCTCGACGCAGCATTCGCCCGCATCTGGACGTTTAACGAAGAAGAAGACATGCTCGAATTGCAAGCCAGCGCAGGTATGTACACCCATACAGATGGTCAACATGGCCGAATACCCGTTGGCAAATTTAAGATTGGTCTTATTGCCCGGGAACGCAAACCCCATCTGATAAACTCTGTTATCGATGATCCACATCTCAGTGATCGGGATTGGGCAAGACGGGAGGGAATGGTTGCCTTTGCCGGATATCCCCTGCTTTTGGAAAATCGTCTGATCGGAGTTGTAGCGATGTTTTCACGCAAACCTCTTACTGATTATGTCCTCAGGGCGTTGTCTTCCGTAGCGGATTTAATCGCCCTGGGAATAGTTCACAAACAGGATGAGGAAGAGTTACGAAAATCTGAGAAAAGATTCCGGACTATTTTCGACAATGCAAACGATGGGATACTCATCGTTAATATCGAAACCAAAAAATTCTACACGGGCAATAAAAAAATTTGCCGGATGTTAGGATATACCCAGAAAGAGCTCAAAGAAATCTCAGTTAAGGATATCCATCCCAGGAAAGATTTGCCATACATTCTGGAACATTTTGAGAGGCATGTGAAGAGAGAGAATATAGAAGCTACTGATATTCCTGTGAAAAGAAAGGACGGCGGTGTTTTTTACGCTGATATCAGCTCATCGCTCATAGCTTTTTCTGAAAAAATCTATCTTATGGGAATTTTTCGGGATGTCACCGATCGTAAACAGACAGAAGAAAAAATCAGATATTTGGCTTTTCACGATGCACTTACCAATCTGCCAAACCGGATATTATTCACCGATCGTCTTAATCTGGCTTTAGCGCATGCCCATCGGACAAAGGAGATGCTTGCCATCGTGTTCATGGATTTGGACAGATTCAAGATCATTAACGACACCCTGGGGCATACCGTTGGCGATCAGTTGCTCCGTGGCGTTGCCGACAGATTAATAAATTGTATGCGTGAGGACGATACGATTGCACGCCTTGGCGGCGACGAGTTCGCTCTGTTACTGCCAGGAATTACCAATGAGGAGGATGTGAATACCATCGCATATAAAATCATTGAAGTCCTCAAAAAACCCTGGACGATCGACGAGCATGAACTCTATATTACTGCCAGTCTCGGAATAGTCCTCTATCCCAAAAACGGGAAAGATGCGGAGGTTTTGCTGAAAAACGCTGATGCTGCCATGTATTACGCCAAGGAACAGGGGAAAAATAATTATCAGTTCTATACATCAACCATGCATGCCGAATCGCTGAAAAAGATGATCCTGGAAAGGGATATCCGTCGTGCCCTGGATCGTAACGAATTTGTTGTTCACTACCAACCCTTTGTGAATGTTATCACAGGTCAGATTACCGGCATGGAGGCGTTGGTGCGTTGGCAACACCAGCAACGCGGGTTAATTTTACCTGAAGAATTTCTTTCCCTGGCAGAAGATATCAGACTGATTGTCTCTATAGACGAATGGGTATTGCGAACGGTATGCACACAAAACAAGGCCTGGCAGGATGCAGGGTTTCAGCCCGGGTGTATAGCAGTAAATCTTTCTGCGCACACGTTTCATCAACGGAATATTACCGATATTATTACCTCAATCCTAAAAGAAACAACATTGGATCCACAGTTTTTGGGGCTGGAAATTACCGAAGGGATTGCTATGCAAGATATAGAAACCACCATTAACAAGTTAAAGGAAATGAGCAATTTGAACATCCAAATTGCTATCGATGATTTCGGCACCGGTTTTTCTTCGCTAAGTTATCTCAAAATGTTTCCTGTTGATAAACTCAAAATCAGTCCTCATTTTATCAATGATATTGTAAACAATCAAAAGGATAAAATTATTGTATCTTCCATTGTTGCCCTGGCGCAAGGCTTACATTTTAAAGTTATTGCAGAAGGAGTTGAGAATAAGGATCAGATTGCAATTCTGAAACAACTTGAATGCGACGAATTTCAGGGAAATTTGTTTTCTCAACCTTTATCAGCAGAGGTAATTGAGAAAATGCTGTGGTATGATAAAATATGCGTCGATAGCTGGCATAGAAAAATGTCAATGTTATTAACCGGAAAAAAAAGAGAATGGAACCAGCATACTGCTGTGAGAAAAGAGGAAGGGCTTCTCAAAAAGATTGTGTGAATTCGCAATTACGTAACGTAAAAAGGATTCAGAAAATATGTAATCGTTTTCAAACAAGAAGAGATCATATCATCGAATAAGACGAGTAGTTATCATGGTGTTTAACAGTACAGATATTAGCACAATGCCTGACGCTAATTTGTTCGGTGGCGAAGGCGGCAGAAAGACTGGAATTGTCTCACTTGGAAAATTTAGGCCCGGAGAAAATCGCACCCTTTCAGGACGTATCCACTTCGGTTATCCCCTCGGGTTTTTATGATAAAATGTGAGAAACTTTAAAAGGAAGCGATACAGCGTCTAGTCACCGGGAGATGATGAGAATTATGACGCCGCAACCATTTGACGTCTATCCGGATAACTTCTCAAAAGAAGTCATCGATATCCTCTTGGAAAAAATTGACAACCCCATTTTAGGCTATAAACTTGCTTCAGAAACAGAAATCGTTCAGGAATTGGGAACAAAGCATATGCAGATGGGATTCCCTATCGTTTACACCTCAGCAGATAGTATCGTTCAGATTGCCGCATGCGAAGATGTAATACCGGTTACAGAATTATATAGGATGTGCGAAACAGGGTGGTGATCCTGACCGGAGGCATGCCGCAAAGAGAGTCGTTGCGCGCCCTTTTGTGGTGTAAAACGGTTTAAAGATTGTTCACTTCATACGGTGTGGCTTGCGCACATCAAAACGGTTTCGACGGAACCGACCTTGGCGAGAATACAAAGGAGTTAAGTCATCCTAAATCCCTGAGTACTCGCCAATCCTTCCCTGATACGGCGGCGACAATAACGGAAAAATTAGGCCTTCGAAAATTACGATGTGGTCAGAGCTTTTACAGGGAACTGTTTAAAAATGAGTCTCTCCCCGGCCCATCAAAATTCAGCGAAGACGGGAGGATTTAATACATTGATTTTTTACAACGATAAATTACAATGTATCAAAAAGAAATATTTTTTCCCGAAAGCGCCGTTTCGTAATTATCATGTATCGTTTATGTGTCACATGATCGTGCCTGAATTTCGTTGTAGTGCTATAAACTTTGAAGTACATGAAATACTTTGGTGAAAGAGCAAATATGAATCCATCAGATATTCTTACCAAAGAACGGATCATTATTAACATCACCGGAGAGGGGAGAGACGATATTCTGAAAAAAATGGTACATGTAGCTGGAACTTCGGAAAAGGTTGTAAACGAAGCTGATATTCTAAAGAGGGTAATTGAACGGGAAAAAATAAGGAGCACGGGTATTGGGGGTGGGATTGGAATCCCCCATGCGCAGACTTCCGGTATAACAGACATTGTGGGATGTCTGGCAATTTCACAACAGGGAATTGAATTCAATGCCATCGACATGAAACCTGTTCACATAATTTTTTTAATTGCTGCAAAAGAGCGATTCGATAACAGATATCTTGGCCTTTTAAGCCGGGTAGCACGTCTTTTCATCGATGAATCCTTTAAACAAAAAGTAATTACTTCCACGTCTCCGGAAGAGATCATGAATCTTATCATGGAAAATGAAAAGAGATAACGTTCCATCATGAAAGAAGCAGGAAAAAAGGAGTTGTCGATATGAATCCAATACATTTTTCGTCTCTAACGATAATTATTATGCTCATACTCTTTTTTCTGCTCCTCTTTGTATCTGCTTTTTTCTCTCTCACTGAAACGTCCCTTTTCTCTCTAAACAAGGTACGACTGGATTACCTTATCAAACAAAAGAATAAAAGAGCCGTCTCGATTTTTAACATTATCAATGAACCAGACAAACTTCTCAGCACCCTCCTTACCGGAAATAATATTGTCAACACGACGGTATCAACCATAGGGACAACCGTTGCGATATACTTTTTGCAGGAATGGGGAGTAATCCTGGCGCCGTTTATCGTTGCATTCATTCTCCTTTTATTTGCGGAAACTTTTCCAAAAGTACTGGCAACCCAATTTCCAGAACGCCTATCCTTATTAATAGTCAAGCCCTACGAATGGGTACGATGGATATTATCACCCTCTGTTACCTTAATTACGTATATTACGTATCTTTTTTTTAACCTGTTTGGCTTAAAAATTGAATACAAAAAAACCATATTTAGTCGTGAAGAGGTAAAGCATATCATCAAGGAAAGCGGAGAAACGGGTACTCTCGTCGACGGTGAGCACAAGTTATTGCATAAAATATTCGAATTTAGCGATAAACTCGCTAAAGAGGTAATGGTGCCCAGACACCGGATTATTGCTATTCATACAGATATGACACGCGAAGATATTCTGAGAATTATCACAGAAGAGGGTCATACACGATACCCGGTGTACCGTCGTAGTTTGGATACGATTATTGGAATTGTCCATGTAAAAGCAATTATTAATATGATCGCAAATAATCCGCTTTTTATTCTGGAAGACCTTATCATGGAACCTTATTTTGTCTCTGAAAGTAAAAAGATCAGTACTATATTTACAGAATTCCAGCAACAGGGATTGCATATTGCTATTGTCAGAAATGCTCAGGGCAACGTTATCGGATTGCTCGAGATTAAGGATATCCTGAGGGTTATTTTCGGCGAATTGAAAGAAAAGACTATTCCGGAAGAATAAAAACATAAAAATTATCTTTCCGACGATCAACTAAAATGCTCCAGGAGGGCCGTCTTACAATAAACACTTGCTTCATATCCAAGCTGATGAGACAAATTTATTGCTGCACTCACAATCCGTGAGGAAACATCCAATTAAACAATTCATCTCTTTTATACAATGGAATTGCCGGTAATCTCGTTAAAAGCCAAAAGAAACTCACTCCATCCCTGGATATTCAGCCGGATGATCCGTCATCCTCAGCAACGTTTACAGCCAGGCAGCCTGGTAGAGGTGCTTTCCAAAGAAGGACGCTTCATTGGCAGAGGTATCTATAATAGCAAAAGTAATATCGGCATTCGGTTGTTAACTGAGGATACCACGGAAATGCTTGACCGTGGGTTCTTCTTAAGAAAAATTGAACAGGCAAAAATACTTCGTGAAGAAATTCTGGGGATCCACAGTACCTCTAACTGCTATCGGTTGGTCCACGGAGAGGCCGATGGCCTTTCAGGCTTGATTATCGATAAATTCGCCGATATATTCGTCGTGGAACCATACTCCGCCGGTTATATCAGCATTATGGAATGGATCGCATCCTCCTTGCAATACCTCTATCCCGGCAGCCGGATTGTCGTGCGTCCGGACGAACGAATTGCCGTTAAGGAAGGGGTGAATTTTTCAAAGATTGCCAGCGCTTATGCCGGTCCAGAAACTGTAGAAATTAAGGAACATAATTTAAGGATGATGGTAAACCTGAAAACAGGTCACAAGACAGGCTTTTTTCTTGATCAGCGCGAGAATCGCTTCGTCCTGTCACAGTATTGCCGGGGTAGAGACGTGCTCGATTGCTTTTGTTATACGGGTGGTTTTGCTATTTCTGCAATGCTGGCAGGTGCAAAGTCGGCTATGGGAATAGACCTGGACGAAAAAGCGCTGGATACAGCGCAGGAAAATGCACGGCTTAATTCTGTAGAGGTACGATTTCAACACATAAACGTATTCGATCATTTGCGCGACATGATCAGTAAAGGTGTGCAAACGGATGTCGTCATTCTCGATCCAGCCAAACTTGCCGGATGCACCGAAGAGATCAAACGGGCACATCGGACATACGGAGACGTCAACAGGCTTGGCATGCAAGTCATTAAGCCAGGCGGTATCCTGCTTACCTGCTCTTGTTCAGGTCTCGTATCGGAAAGGGATTTTCTTTCCATCCTGACCCGTTCATCTGCTGAGGCTGGAGTTGTGCTACAAATCTTCCAGATTACCGGCGCCTCGCCGGATCACCCCTTTTCAGCGATCTTTCCTGAAGGCCGGTATCTCAAAGCCGTCTTTGCAAGGGTATATCCCCATGTAAAAAAAGAACGTAATAAATAATCAATATCTAACGTATTTTGAGCAGGTCTGTGTCGAGAATTTTATTGATCAGGTGATGTCTTCGGTTACCGTGTTGCATGGACAAACTTGTTTGTCCACGTTGTTTGAATATATACACGGATTTAGAATATATCATACAGACAAACAAAGTTTGTCAGCGCCTCCCTGTAACCGGCTTAAACAAGATGAAAATCCTATACAATCAAGTTAGGAAGCTGGTTTGGCCCGCGAAGCTCAATATAATCAGATTACAGGATCGAGACCAAATGTCTCCCGGCTGTAATTATCAGAACGATAGTTCTTTTGGGTGAATTTCCTATGGGAATAAATGATAATAAGCGTGTGTGCTCCGCAAAGCCCCGTGATTGTTCCTTTAAGCTACCTTAACCTTAATACATGTCTTTATCGCATTATTCAATGCTTTTAATAATTCTTCCAGGTTAACGGGGTTGATCTGCACCGCTTGTCCCAAGCTGATCGTCCTGGCAAGGGTATTTCTGAGGAGAGGATTTTTCAATTGTTTGAATCCAAAGTCTAATAGAATATCCAGGGTCTGCGGATATTGCTTGATAAGTTGATAAACATTGGTATTGGCAGTTGCAACTTCAATGTGTTCTGAGGTCTCTTCTTCCACATTCAGCCGCATGGTCTTCCAGGTGTTTATTCCAAAGAAAAACATGGCTGCGTATTCAAGAAAACCGCTGATTCCCATAATCGGATATAACGAAGGATAAAAGTGCGAAGCGAGTGGTTGCGCCACAACCCTGCATACACATCCGATGTTGATAAATATGAAAGTCATAGTAAGAAGTCTCGTACTGCATAATTTTACACCCTTGCTTAAAGGAATCATCTTGGATGCACAGCCAAGGATCATCATGCTGATAAAGCCAACAAAAATTGCGTGTCGATACGCACCAAATAAGGCATGGGAAACCTGTTCTCCCGAAAGACTCTCATAGATCGTAAAAATTAAGAAAGCGCTTTCTGAAATAAACAGCCAAACGAGGGCAACTCTGATATATTTTCTGAATCCGGTAGGTAAGTTGGTTGGGTTTTTGACCGTTTTTCTTCTGTTAAATAAATTCAGATTATAAATAAATAAAAATATCCCAACGGTCTCGAGGATGCCCGCAATGCAAAATATCGCAGTAAAAAAACCATGAAGGTTGCTGGTATATTCTTTATAAAACCCAGAGAACGTTCGTAACGCAATTGAGATATTCAGAATATGCAAAACATAGCCGCTGACTTTCTGATTTGGCTCCTGTATCCCCAGAAAAATTGGCAGGGTCTTGGTGAATATTCCAATGATAACCATGCAGGCAAATCCCATAATCTGGATGTGCCGGATGGGGTTTTTAAAAGCATCAGGGATATCAGTATTTTGCACAACAGTAAAATGAAAGTACAAAATGATAAAAGCGATAGTCTGAAAGATAAACCAAAGATAGCTGGATAGAAAAAACCATTCGTACGGTTCATATTTCTGCTTTTCTGCTGAGATATACGTCCTGCAAATATTATAGATAAAAAGCGTTATCGATGTAGCCTGAAGGGTACAGCCAAACAAGACAAGCACCTTAAAGAAGAAGAATCCAAAATAATATGAAAGCGTTTTAAAGACAAAGGAGAGTAACATGCCGGCGATTATCAGGAAAAAAGATTTATAAGCCAGCGGCGTACTGTAGAGCATGGTGTTCCAAAATTTAGGTAAGGCAAAATATGATATCCCCATAATGAATAGGCCAACCCATCCGTATACCTGGGTATCGCCATGTGTTTCGAGCAGTATCCATGAGACAGAGGTCATGGAATTCCGGAATGCCATATAGGCCAATAATGAAGCCCCGTACAGGCATCCTGTGGAAAGCACAATGAGTATTGCGGTCTTTACAAAGATCTCGTAAACATGCTCGGTCTGCGGTTTTGTAATTGCCATGTCACTGTTTGAATCGACCGCCCCATCGATAATTTTTTGAATGTCGTCGATCAATTTGTCAGGGCTAATATTGTGCATTTTGGCGAAAAATGACAGAGGTTTGTCAGGAAGGATATTGCCGCCACACATGATTCCATAGGTCTCAAAGATACGTCGGGTTATAGGAAAGTTTTCTATAATTTCTTTAACAGTGTTTTCTTGCCGTATCCTTTTCATAGACGAGGTTCCTTTTATTTCTTATGAAGTATTGTACGCTTATATCAAACAGAAGATTTTGTATTCTACTCAGGATGTCGTAATAAAATGTAACAATTGTTAAATAAGCAATATATCAGACATGCAAAGGGGTGTCAACGACATTCTCTATAGGCAGGTATTTACAGATTCATTCTTCATTCTTCAGTCTTCAAACACGACACATTTTCTCATGCCTTCTTTTGCCCTGTAAAGTCTGATATCAGCCATTTTTATCATATCTTTCCGGAGGTGACGTCATCGCTGTGGCAGAAACTGCAGGCACCGGCGCTCAGGGTAATTACCTGACAAGGGCTCTTGCTGCGCCGAAAATCCGCATCCCTGACCCTTTCAACCATCTTTGTAGCTACTATTCTTGCCCCGTCAATACCGGTCTGGGGCAGAATGTCCCGAAATCCTTCGCCGCCAGTATGGCATAATCTGTCAGCTCCACGCATATTGGCCTTCAGGACTCCCGAAACCACCTCCAGCGCTTCGTCGCCACCTTCCGTGTTATTTATTAACCACGTCGGCTTTCTCCATGGCATAACTATTTTCAGAGCACAACACCTTCACCCTTGTTATTACGGCATACCGTTTCCCTGCCTACGTTTCACCCGTGTCGATACTAAATGAGCGCAAGACTCGGTACTGACAGTTAGCTAACTTTGCCAGGCTGGCTTTTCGCCCAACTGGTTGTTACATGATTGGTCTGGCACACTAATAATTTAATTTTTTGAAAAGATCTTCTTTTCATTTATAATAGGCATTCATGAAAAAAGACACCACTTCAGGAAATACCTATATCAGACTCCTCGGTTATCTGAAATCGTATTGGTACAAATCGGCAATCATTCTCATTCTTTCAGCAGTAAGCGCTTACATTGCTGTCTTGCCAACCCAGATATTGGGCATCGCGGTGGATGAAATCCGGATAGCCGATACCTTAATAAAAACACCGAACAACCATTCATCTGAAGGAAAATCATCAGATAAAACCATCATTCACGGGCAAAAGAATCCTATTCCGCTTTCAAAGCCCCTGCTACGGGCATCTCACTATGTTCATAAGTATTGGTTTGAAAGTTATAATGCCACCATTATTACTCTCGCCTTTCTCGCCGTGAGTTTCATCGTTATGCATATCTTTCACAGCGGTATTTCGCTAGCCCATGGATTCCTTACTTCAGAGCTCGGCCAAAGGCTCATTTACGATATGCGGAATCAGCTCTATGACCATATTCAGCGATTTTCCTTAAAATATTTTGAAAATACCAAGACCGGCGATATTATGAGCCGTCTCATGAATGATGTTAACTCCCTGGAACAGGCAATTGTGGGACCGGTTATTAGCTTTATTACGGACATGTTCAAATTTGGCTGGATACTCTATTTTTGCTTAAAACTTGACTGGCAGCTCACCAGCATCGCTCTGTGCGTTTGCCCTTTTATTTCCCTGTGCACCTATAATTTTGGGAAAAGGATTAGAAAGGTCTTTCGCTCCCTGAGAGACAAAACAGCAGAACTCAACTCCCTCATCCAGGACAACATCTCAGGGATACGGGTCATTGCGGGATTTGCGAAAGAAGCTGAGGAGATGGAACGGTTCAGGAGTAAAAACCATGATAACTATAACCTCTACGTACGGATATTAAAACTCGTTTCTGCGTTAAGGCCCATTGTAGACCTGATTACAGAAACGGGAGCGGTTGTCGTCATCTGTTTAGGTGGATATAAAGTGCTTCAGGGACAACTCTCTGCGGGGACGTTTGTGATATTCTTTCCCTATCTCCAGATGATGTATAGTCCAATTACCAGCCTGACCCGTTTTTACAACCAGGTGCAGCGCGCCATCGCATCCACCGAGCGTATCTTTGAGATCCTGGATACGCCGTGCGATCTGAAAGACGCCCCCCACGCCATTGATTTGCCACCCGTGCGGGGTACGGTAGAATTCAAGCACGTTCACTTTATGTATAGCCAGGATGTAGAAGTCCTGACAGACATCAATCTCTCTGCGCATCCTGGCCAGATGATTGCCTTTGTAGGTCCCAGCGGCAGCGGCAAGACTACTCTGACAAAACTCATCCCCCGATTTTACGATCCCACCAAAGGGGGGATTTTCATTGATGGTTATAACATAAAGGACGTCAAACTCCATTCCCTGCGCCGACAAATGGCCATGGTACTCCAGGAGCCTTTCTTGTTTAATGACACCGTAAAGGCAAACATCGCCTATGCCCGGCCTGATGCGGTTGATAAAGAAATAGAAGAGGCCGCCCGCGCTGCCAACGCACATGGTTTTATCTGTGAGCTGCCAAAACACTATGATTCCCTGATTGGCGAACGTGGGGTAAAGCTTTCCGGCGGACAGAAACAGCGCATCGCCATCGCCCGAGCAATCCTTGCCAATCCCAGGATCCTTATCCTGGATGAGGCCACCGCATCGGTTGATACTGAGACCGAACAACTCATACAGAATGCCATCTACCGTCTGGTAAAAAACCGGACCACCTTTGTCATTGCACACCGGCTGTCAACCATACTCCATGCCGATCTAATCGTGGTGCTCGAGAAGGGACGGATCATGGAAACGGGACTCCATCATGAACTACTTTCGCATGGAGGACTTTACAAAAAACTCTTTGAGATGCAGTTTAATACCCAGGAAAAGCTGAAACAAGAAGAGACAGAAGCAGAAAGAGAAAAAGCTGAGGCCGCGGCGATAATACAAGAACCTGCTATCGATTTGAATGAGGCACCGCAACCCCCGAAGTGGTCATAAGACATGCAGGTTTATTAATTCCTGCGGCACGGATCGCAGCTTTTACCGCTTTTTGTAAGAGTGTTTCTTTAATCCAATAAATTTACGATTCTTCTGTTCTCCTGCTATCGTGCTTTACTCAAATTGCATCACGTGCCTGATCAAGTAATTTTGTTTTTGGCATAAGAGTTCCTTTTTGTTACGGAAACAATTTTATTGCAATGGTTTGGTACTTTAAGTATATTACCGGAAAAATGTTCATAGACCTTATTATTTGCCCAAATAGCCGTAAAACAAGGGGGCTTTTAGTCACTTATGAATACTGCAAGATGGTTGATATGGGAAATATAATATGATTCTGTCACTGGAGAAAAATAATGAATTTAGCAGAACGTATCACCATTGACCCCGAAATTTGTCATGGGAAACCAAGCATTCGTGGATTACGTTATCCTGTAGAAACAATTCTGGAACTGCTTAGTTCTGGAATGACCATTGATGAGATTCTTGCCGACTACCAGGACCTTGAGCGTGAAGATATTTTAGCCGTGCTGGGGTTTGCTGCCCGACTCAGCCAAATAAAACGTATAGAGCCTGTATTGGTATGAAATTTCTTGTTGATGCTCAACTTCCGCGACGATTGGTGGTTTTATCGCGGAAGGCAGGATTTGATGCTATCCATACGCTTGATCTTGCGCTGGGTAATCGTACTCCAGACAGGGTTATCAATGAACTTTCGATCAAGGAACAGCGAGTAGTGATAACGAAAGATTCCGATTTTGTTGACTCATATGTAGTCAAGCAACAGCCGTGGAAATTGTTATTGATTTCAACCGGCAATATTCGTAACACCGAGCTAATAGCGTTGTTTGTGGCTAACATTGATAAAATTGCAGAAGGCTTTAAGGTCTTTAATTTTATTGAAATTAATCAAATGAATGTAGTTTTTCATTCTTAGAGGCATACCTAACAATCGCATGCAGCGGATTCGGTACTCGCTTACACATCGTACCGAACCACCGATGCCGGGTGTTAGAAGGCTAAAAGGATTTACATAACCGAAACAATGAAGAAACGCTACCAGGTTTTTGTCAGCTCAACTTACGAAGATTTAACCGAAGGGCGCCAAGCTGCGATGCGCACACTGCTTCGTGTCAATTGCATCCCGGCCGGTATGGAGGGAAAACAGGGTCGCATCTCAAATCATAGGTTATCGCCTCTTCAAAGTTATTATCATAGCACGTAGTTTTCTCCTTCACAGCAGTTTGGCATTCATTAGGTTCTAACACATGGTAATTGTTGCTCCTGATACACCACCAAAAAGGCAACTATACAGCGGATAAATATACGGGATGAATGGGGTCAAACATTCCAATATCACTTGACACATTAAAATAATGAACAAAATAGATATTTGAAATGGCTGAAGGGTTTAAAAATATTCATCGTGCCTGCCACAACGTAAAAGAATGATAACGTCGCTGTTAATCAGACATAAAAATCTATAACTTTTGGTGATTCTCCCCTCGAAGATGTCGCTGAATCCCTTCATAATTCCTCCTTATTATGCAATTATCACAAAGGATTAAAATATTTTATTAATCCTTTTAATACAAATTTGTAAGTTCTTTTATAACCCCCGATCACCCCTTTTGTTAAGGAGACTTGTTTGCACCTGTGCTGCGTTAGGTTCGAGCGCATAGGTATTGCTGTTTCTGACACATCATCGATAATTTTGAATAACTGTGTCGCCATACAAAAGTAAAAAAATGACATAGCACTTGAGAAGCATGAAAAATCTAATAGAATTAACTGCATATGAAAATAAATGAGATCTTTAAAAGCATTCAGGGTGAGACATCATATGCCGGCCTGCTGTGTACCTTCTTACGGATCACGGGATGCAATCTGCGGTGCAGCTACTGCGATACCACTTATGCCTATGAAGAAGGGACGGAGATGCCCATCGGCTCCATCCTTGAGCGTGTTGCCGGATTCAAAACGAAATTAGTCTGCATAACCGGAGGCGAACCTCTGTCGGATAAGGATACACCATCCTTGATTGAAGAGTTGCTCAGCATAAATTATACGATTCTCGTTGAAACCAATGGAAGCTATGATATTCGTATGATTCCGCAAAAGGCCATAAAAATTATGGATATTAAGTGCCCGGACAGTGGGGCGAGCCATCTAATGCACTGGCAGAATATCCGTTATTTAACGAAACGGGACGAGATAAAATTCATCTTACGTTCCCGAGATGATTACGAATGGGCAAAAGGCGTGATAGCAGAGTACCGTTTATCAGAAGTTGCACAAGTGCTGATAGGAACCGTTTTTAACGCACTACCACCAAGAACTGTTGTCCAGTGGATTTTAGAAGACAATCTTCCCGTGCGATTTCAACTGCAACTTCATAAATATATCTGGGACCCTCAAGCACGAGGAGTTTAACATTACATGAAAGATTTAGCTATCGTGCTAGTCAGCGGCGGTATGGATAGCTGTGTGACGGCAGCTATTGCGCATACGCAGTATGAACTTGCGCTCCTGCACGTGAACTACGGACAGCGTACGGAGTCGAGGGAGTTGAAGGCCTTTCATGACATAGCATCCTTTTACAACGTACCGAAGGAGAGAATTCTTATATCAAACATCGATTACCTGAGTAAGATCGGGGGATCAAGCCTGACAGATCGTAGTATGAACGTACCGGATGCGCAGGCAGATACCAGAGAAATTCCCACGTCCTATGTTCCCTTCAGAAACACACACCTCCTGGCCATTGCTGTTTCCTGGGGCGAAGTTATCGGTGCGCGGAAGATATTTATCGGCGCTGTGGAACAGGACAGCCCGGGCTACCCCGATTGCAAACCAGCCTATTATGAGGCAATTAATAACCTTATCAAGGTGGGTACAAAGCCCACCACCTCTCTAGAGGTGGAAACGCCCCTAATACACATGAAGAAATCAGAGATTATCAAAATAGGTATTTCTTTGGAAGCGCCACTCAACCTGAGCTGGTCATGTTACCAAAACACTGAAAAGGCGTGCGGTCTATGCCACAGTTGTTTCTTACGTCTAAAAGCCTTTCAGGAGGCTGGGGTCAAAGACCCGATTCCCTATGATAAACCAAAACCTGTTATTGACAATGAAGGCGATTCTTACGGCTAATGGTCTTTATTAATCTGTATGACACTGGTTATGCTTTTAAAGGTTGGCGCGTAAGGCATGAAAAGCCGGAAATAATTCTTTATTCTTTTTCCATGTAATAATCCGGATTTGACAAAAACTTGGCCCTACAATAATCAGAGCAAAAGTAATAGACTTTGTTCAGATACACACTGGGGACAAATTTTACCAGTTCATCGATCCCCATGTGACATACAGGATCTCTTGCTCCCTTAGGAGAAGAAGCCATCTTAAGATATTTTAACGGATTTTTATCAAAGTCCGCTTTACATTCACTACTGCAAAAATAATACGTTACTCCCTCATACATTGATTTAGGCGTATTCTCGCAGACCTCAATATTTACACACCCCATGTCAGAAAAATATGCACAAACGGGGTCGACAACCCGTGGCTTTCCTTTTTTGGATGAAGTAACAGGACCTGCACATCCGGTAATCACAAACAAAAAGACAACCACTACCAGAAAGTATCTGTTTACCATATTTTACTCCTTGGCTAAAAACTATAACTGACACCTGCAACCACCTTAAAATCTGTCTCTTGCTGTTCCCCAAGCAGGTTCTGAAATACGGGGAATAAAATCGAAGCACCGAACCCCAAATGAGGAGTAATTCCTGCACGCACTCCGGGCGAAAGAAAGACGATAGTGCCCCCACTATTATGCTCGTCCTTTCCGTCTTGCTTGTCCCGGAAAAGATATCTCGTATTGATTTCTCCAACAGGCGCAACGTTCGGATATCTGTTTTTTGGAATGACCTGATATGTTGTTGCAAGGCTCCAGTCTATACGATCACCCACTTTGAAATCTCCTGATCCTTCTGTGCGATAAATGTATTGAATACTTGTATCCATAGTCCAATCTCTTGTAAACCAGCGTGAATATGCAAAAGCAGTTGTAAAATCATAAGAACCACTTCCCGGCTGTTCTACGGCCTCCAGTTTTTCACCTGCATTATTCTTTTTGTCATCGACGCCCGTGGGAAATTTAACGCCGGCCAAAACAGCATAATGCCCCTGAGGCCCCCGCATGAAACGGTACTTGCACGAAAGCCAGAGATCAGTAAGCCCATCGGGATTAGCATGAAAAATATTAACTTCGTCGTCTTCCAGTTCGGATTCACGGAAGTTGGCCGATTCAAACCAGCCTGTGGTAAGTCCAACGGTCAGGTCATCGGTGACTCCATATCCAACATCCATGGTAGATAAGAGCGTCCTATCAACGGCGTCAAAGGAGCCGCCTTTTACCGCTTTTTCAAGTAATTTTGAATCAGAGATTCCTTCGAACTCGGTAAATTCTGTTCGTAAACCCAACGAAAAGACGCCGCTTTTTAAAGTGATGGCAGGTATTGTAATAGCTGTCCCACTGGTTCCGGCACCATGATTCGCCTCGCTACACTTTATGAAAACTAGCAGAAAGAGGATTAATAATGAAAATAGATACTTAGAACGAAGATACCTTGTTCGCATGTTTATATCCCGATTAAATGGTTCTAGTACAGCCTGGCGTCATTCAAACCCTTTCATGGTTCGTAACAAAACTTGTAATACTTTTTTATACAGGATTCGGGTAAAGACGCCTCCATATTTTGTGCCGATACCAAATTTTCGTACAGGAATTACAATGCCTCACACAATCCCCCCCCGTAAACTACGAGGAAACAGCGGGGAAGTCGCTGAATGCCTTATTTATGTGAATAGGAAGTGCTTTTTATGTGGAGTCTCTGGGCGGTTTTTCTGGGGGAGATACGCTCATTTCAGGAATGAGGATTGAAGTGTCATGGGAAAAGAAACACAGGAAAAATTCTTTTTCTGACTGAACCTTGACCTCTAATATATATTTCACGGTGAAGACTATACCTTTCAGTGGACTATCTCCATATTTACAATTTACACCGCTTATAACTACATGAAGGCCATTTTTCCGGCCATGAACATTATCCCGGAACTTAACCAGGTCTTTGTTGAGTTTACAACAGCAATGCGCCCTGCAATCGGATTCCGATCTACAGCCACATTGGTGCCCTTTACAAGGGAATTCTTCGGACTTCCCCGGAAAGCATACTGCAATACCACCGTTGCATAACGTCATGCATACAACCAACAAAATTTGAGTATAGGTAAACATATTTTTCATCATGTACAGGCAAAATGAAGATTTTTTATATCGGGATATTGTTTTTCTCTTATATTTGCATCCATCAAAAACTGTAGTAAAATGACTCTAAAAATACCATCAATAAGCATAGAATTCGGCAAGACAAATATGAAAAATGCATTTTTTTCTCTCTCTTTGGATAGCATACCGTTTCACAAAAAACCTATGCGCAAGCAAATGTCATTGCGCGGAGTGGCGCGACGAAACAATCTGTTGTTTACAAAAGCCGAAAGGTTGCTTCGCTGTCGCTCGCAATGACAATAACATATGGAAACATTTTTGTAAAACGTTACACTAACGGGAAGATGAACCGTAATTTTGTTGCACCCAAACCTCAGATAATTCTGGCACTTACCTTTTTATCCTTCCGACATTCTGTCGGGAACATTTCCGGACTCTTTCTGTTCACCGACAATTGTGTTTCTCTGCGATGACAACTCATAGTCCGTTAAAAGATCATAAAATATGTGCGGATTTTTTTCTTTTAATTCAATCATATAATCCATAAATTTTATGATACCATCACTAAAAATCTTTTTCACCTTTTTCATTAATAAACGTTGTTTTTGTGCTTCATAAATAAAGGGTTTGTCCGGGTTGGTTTGTTTAAATAATTTGACATCCTCGATGAAATGCAAAACATAAACCATGTCATCAAAACCCGAATCGACGTCGTGAATAATTGCCCGCTCCATAAAGTCATAGAATACCTGATAGGCCTGGATGTACTCCATAATGACATGTTCCATTTCTTCCAACGACTGATACTCAAGATGGTTGGCGTCATTACGCATTTGCCTTAATTCTTCTGTACTTGCATTTTTGATCTTCGATATCGTTATCACGGGGAATTTAAGTGCATTAAAGTAGGTAAGAAAAAGGTTGCGCAGTTTCGAACGATACAAATAACTCTTCACATACATTATCCTCCTCAACTTCTCTGCCTTTTCCTTCTTTTCCAATAATTTTTCAATCAATAAAGCGCCAAGCATAATTTCAAGGGGTATGGCAGCCAGGTGCAATGCAAACTCAAAATGAGTCTGATAAAAAACAAATAAAAAGAGTGCGGAAACAGATACCAGAGAAAGATATAACCATGATTTTTTGGTAACGGTCTTTAAAAATATCGCAATATTTAGTGAAGCACTTTCCCGATGCCTGGATCGCTCAATAGCGGCCTTCTTGTACATCTCCAGGAGGCTTGTTTGTGTCGTTATCAGGGATCTCAACCTTTCTTCTTCAGTAATGTCGCTTTTGTCAATAACAAAGATCTTCTCTGATACAAAGGGTAATACCGCCATTTTTGCATTCAAAGCTATATTTTTAAATAAATCAGCGGTATTGTGAGGGATTTTTATTTTAGAAAATATAATCACCGCAAATAAATTACCCGTAGGTAACATACCACCAAATCCCAGTGCAGATTTAATTCCAAAAGGAATCACAAAATTGTCCTGGGCCGGAATGTAAGGGCTTCCCTGGGCATCAGGGACGTGATACACGTTAAAAATCCTGTTTTCCAGTTCAAGCGCCAGATTGGGATCGGGATTTAGCACTTGGGAAGCGTCTATCCCCATCTGATAAATAAATTCGTATACCATCAGATTTTGCTTCAGCATATTTTCATCCAATAGAGGAAGAACGCGGTGTCCCTGCGAAAGCTTTGGTGAATTCCATGCCGTTTGAGAACCGGCAGTTGCCAAGAGAATCAAACATTTCATCTCTTGCGGTACAGTCTGTCCATGTAAAGCCTTGTCAGTCAATTGGCGTAATTCTTCATCAAGACTTGCATAAGGATATGTCATAAAAAAACGAACCAGTGCGCAGGATTTTTCCCCTGTGTTTTTATCAACAAGATTATCATAAAAATAATGAACTATCAGGTTAGCCAGATCTTCAACATTTTTTGCCTTCAACTCAAGGTTTTGCAAAGCCTCCCCACAACGGATCATATCCTCAAAGGTAAATTTTGTTATATCGTACATTGCTTAATCCTCCGATTTTCTTAGTATACTTTTGTAAAAATAATAACGCAACACCTTATTATAGTATTCTCGCAGACAATCTTTCTGTTTAGCGGTAACAGTGCAGGAATTCTTGGTGTATTTTTTGCTCTTTGATTTTAACTTTTTATCTATATAATAATCCCTTTGACTATTACCGTTTTCAAATTATATTTGCTTACTCAATCATTTCCATGTCAAACGTAGACTTGTCTGTTCATTTGTGTAATATACGATTAAGCAACCCCACGATCCTTGCATCAGGTATTTTAGGTACGACAAGGGCATTACTAAAGAGAGTAGCTGAGAGTGGTGCGGGCGCTGTAACGACTAAATCTATTAGTAATGAACCCCGGGAAGGCCATAAGAATCCCACGGTCATTACTTTCGATGGCGGCATGCTGAACGCAGTGGGTTATTCAAATCCTGGTGTAAATGCGGCAGCCAGGGAATTTTCAAATCTTCAGGTCATAAACGTACCGGTAATTGCTAGCGTTATCGGTACACAGAAGGAAGATTTTGCACGAGTGGTCGATGGTCTCTCTGACACAAATTTTTCTGCGATCGAGATACCGCTTTCTTGTCCACATACACCCGGGTTTGGCCTTCTCGCAGGCCAGGGCACCCCTGAAGCAACATTTGCCATAACTTCTGAAATACGAAAAACAACCAAATTGCCCATATTTGTTAAACTATCCCCCAATATTCCAGAAATCTGTACAGTTGCTAAGGCCGCCGAGGATGCCGGCGCCGATGCCATTACAGCGGTGAATTCTATGGGGCCAGGGATGATTATCAATATCGAGGCACAAAAACCTATTTTGCATTTCAAGGTGGGCGGCGTCACCGGTGACGCTTTAAGGCCTATTGCCATACGATGTGTGTATGACCTTTACAAGGCCGTAAATATTCCCATCATTGGTGTGGGCGGCATCTCGACCGGGCGACATTCGATTGAGATGATAATGGCAGGAGCATCTGCGGTGGGCATTGGAACAGGAGTCTATTATCGAGGTATCGATGTTTTTAAAAAAGTGTGTGAAGAAATGGTTCAATGGATGGAAGAGAATAATTTTGACAATATTAATAGCATTGTAGGCATTGCACATGATTGAACAACCCCGTATCGTAAAAATTTGTGACATTCTGGAAGAATCCGCAAACGTGAGGACTCTTTTTTTTAAACGTATTCTGGACTTTATCCCGGGACAGTTTGTAATGGTCTGGATACCTCTTCTCGATGAAAAACCCTTCACCATATCATATATGCAAAAGGATATCGCAGGTATCTCTGTCTTAAAGAGAGGGATCTTTACTCAAGCGCTTCACGCTAAAAAAATAGGAGATAGTATCGGAATACGCGGCCCTTATGGCAAAGGATTTCATACCCAAACAAAGTTAAATGCATGTGTTGTAGGGGGTGGAATCGGGATGGCATCTCTTGCAACTCTTGTGGACGAATTATCTGATATAACCATTATTCAGGGTGCAAAAATTTCATCCGAAATCATTTATAAAACTCGTTTTCCAGAAATGAAATTATGTACCGATGATGGCAGTTCCGGTTTTAAGGGGACCACCGTTGATTTCTTAAGAGAGTTGTTAAATACACGAACCTTTCATAAGGTTTACACCTGCGGCCCTGAGAAGATGATGTATCAGGTGGTTGAATTATGCAAAAATCGCGGGATTGATTGCGAAGCTTCTTTGGATCGGTATATGAAATGCGGTTTTGGCGTCTGCGGACAATGTGATTGCAGTGGTCAACGGGTATGTATCGAAGGCCCTGTTTTTACAGCAACAGAACTAAGCCGGATGGAAGATTTCGGAAGAATACATATATTAAAAACCGGGGAAAGGATAACAATTTGATAGTTGATAATGTAATCCATCGTTGTCCGGTTAACTGTTTACATACCTTGTTTCCTAACCATCGAGACGTCATTCCCGTATATTTTTAGCATGAATCCAGGAATTTCGGGAATCACGGGTCAGATACTCTGCCCCCTATTTGCAACCTCCGGATCATAAATAACACCCAAATTCTTTTTGGAAACAGATAATTTATCAGAAAGAACATTTTTCTAGCAGGAGCGGCCTATTAAATTAAAAAAAACATATAACCAGATAATAGTACAGGTTTTTTAACTCCTGTAACCAAAGCCCCTTCTTCTTTGCATATAATATGATACTTGCAATCATATATGGTCTGTGCTAAACTCCCTTTCATTTGTGAACTTTAATAAATTGACAACTCAGGTCGTCTCATAATCAGCGGCAATTCCGTATTGTTTCTATGATGTATTTGCACTGAGTAAAGCAAATGTACTTGTAATAACAATATTCTTTTTACTCTTTCTAAAATAATCTAGTATGAAGAAGACCCATGCACAGACCTTTAGCTCAGGATTTACAAGATTGTAATGGATATTGATGTCATAAAACGATTATTAGAAAATTATAAGGCCGGGGATATACCAATACATGATGTTCTGAAGAAAGTCAGGGAATTGCCTTATAAGGACATTGGTTTTGCGAAGGTAGATAGCCATCGCAAGATTCGCTGCGGTTTTCCGGAGGTCATATTTTGCCCGGGTAAGACACCTGAGCAGGTAGTGAAGATTGTGGAACATATTGTTGCAGGTGAAAATGATATGCTTGCGACCCGTGCAACACAGGAGATTTATGAGGCTGTCTCCTGGAAATTTCCGGAGGCTGTTTACCACGAACAGGCCAGGACTATTACGATACGAAAGACCCGTAGAAAACCTCATAAAGGATTGATCCTGATCATAACAGCGGGCACCTCAGACATCCCTGTTGCCGAGGAAGCGAGGATAACCGCGGAGATCATGGGCAATAATGTGCAGGTATTGTACGATGTCGGTGTTGCAGGTATCCATCGGTTAATGAAGCGTCACAGTGAATTACTCAAGGCAAACGTAATCATTGTCATAGCAGGAATGGAGGGCGCACTGGCAAGCGTTGTTGGAGGTTTAGTGGATTGTCCAGTCATCGGTGTACCAACGAGCATCGGTTACGGTGCAAGTTTTTATGGCGTTGCACCTCTTTTGTCCATGTTGAATAGTTGTGCCTCTGGTGTTTCCGTTGTAAATATAGACAATGGTTTTGGAGCTGCTTACGCGGCTTCACTGATCAACCGGACAAAAAGGTTACGGTGATCTTTTAAATAATTTTTTTTTATATCCTCCTTCTCCCTCTTGAGAAGGAAGGTTTGTTTGCAACTTTTTTTCGTTATGTATGAAGTAAAAGCATTACCGAAGATTCCTTCCAGGAAATCTGACACACACAAAGGAAACTACGGAAGAATACTGGTGCTGGCGGGTTCCACCGGGATGACCGGTGCAGCATGTCTTTGCAGCAAGGCTGCACTGCGTGCCGGAGCAGGACTCGTAACTTTGGGCATTCCGGAGAGTCTGCATGGAATTGTAGCATCTAAATTGACCTGCGTTATTACTCATCCCCTGCCAGAAACGCATCTGAGGACTCTGTCAGAATTGGGGAGGTACGATATCCTTGACCTTTCGCAGCGGTTTGACGTCGTAGCAATTGGGCCTGGCCTGTCTCAACACCCGGAAACGAAGCGATTGCTCTTGTGGCTATTGCAATCTTTGGATTGCCCTATCGTATTGGATGCAGACGGTATTAATGCGCTTTCCGACAATCCTGATGTACTACGTCACACAAAAAAACACCTTATTCTCACGCCACATCCCGGAGAAATGGCACGCCTTATGGGGGTATCCTCAACGCAGGAGATTCAATCAAAACGGTTAGAAATATCCCATAAATTTATAAGAGAAAAAGATAACATGACCCTTGTGCTGAAAGGACATCAGACCCTCGTTATCAATGAAGCAAAGTTCTATATAAACAAGACGGGTAATCCCGGCATGGCTACAGCCGGGGCGGGAGACGTTCTGACCGGCATCATTGCAGCCTTTTTAGGACAAAATTATACACCCTTTGAAGCCGCTCAGTTGGGAGTACATTTACACGGCCTAGCCGGGGATATTGCGGCACAGGAGACGGGTGAAATTTCTCTGATCGCTACGGACATCCTGGATAAATTACCAAAGGCAATTTTGGTTTACAGAGAAAGTATGGGTACATAATAGCCATCCGGAATTTTTTTCCTCATTTATTCTTTTGACGAGCAAGCCGATAAAATTCTTCCAGCCAATCTTTTGCTATAGCGTTCCAATCATATAACGATTCCGTTCTATGACGAGCTCCCCGACTTAATCGTTCCCATGCTTCATCGTCCTTCATAAGATTAACTACCGTTTCTATAAAATGATGCCCAAACTCTGCAGTGTAAGGATCACCAGGAATGAGATACCCGCTCACATCATTTAACACCGTTTCTGGCAAAGCGGCTAATGTACTAGCAACCACGGGAGTCCCTGATGCCTGTGCTTCGATTGCAGCAATGCAAGATGTTTCATAAAAAGTACATGGATATAACATCACCCTGGCAACTGATAGTTCTGTTGCCAAGGCGGTTTTAGGAAGACTCCCCCGTATATACACTCCGGGTTGCTGTATCAACTGAGTAATCTGAGCTCCCATGATATCATCGGGTAATTGATAGGTATAAACATGTAGCTCCGCATCAGGAATTCTTTGACGAATTTGTGGAAATAGCTGTAACAATACATCCAACCCCCGATTGGGACGACTGACATAAACAAGGCGGTTGCGATCTCTCTTTTCACGAGGTTTGAAAATTGTTAGATCTGCACCATTTCGTGTTAAATAGAAGTAATCACTAGGAATATGAAAGTGACGAGACCACTCATCCAGTTGCCAACGACTAATGGCGAAAATACGGTCAAACGACAGGCAGCCAGGATTTTCACCTTCTAAATACGTTACGTTAGTATGATCGTGTATCCAAAGAATACGCGTTTGCGCCTTCAAAGCAAATTTGAACGGACGCATTGAACGAGATGAGACAAATATCGGTATCAAATACTGCTGGCGATAAATATGGAAATCGACAAGATCCGCATAGTACACACCATCATAATCTCCAGGTTTGTCACAATTACAAAACACACGAACCCGAAACCCATTTGCAGACAAAGCGCGCGCCATAAATACAAGAGCGCTTTCACTTCCACCGAGCCCCCTCTCTTCCATTGTTCCGCCGTGAAAAGGATGACCGCCGGTATAAAAGACAACATCTGCCCTATCTCCCATCACAGATCGACCCATTGCAGATGAGGCGATTCTTATGCCATCATAAGCTGCAGAAAATTCAATATCGCGCATAATGGCATTACGAAAAGCTTGATATGCCTCAGTAAAACGCCCGGCATGCAAGTGCAATTGACCAAGATAAAAATGAGGATTGGCGAAAGCAGGGTCAGCGCTAATACTGCGATGTAATAAATTTAACGCATAATTACGTTGACCGAGCATGTCAGCCACAACTGCAGCACTAAAAAGTGTTCTCGGTTCATCAGGATATCTCTCGAGAATTTTTTTGAATAAAAAAGCGGCCTGATCCAGCTTCCCCTGTTTCGTTAGTTTTATGCCCTGTCGAAGAAACGATTCAATAGTTACTTTCATTCTCTCCGCCTTATAATATAAATAAAACAAATAAATAGCTGGCAATACCTTGGTTACTTGTTATGAGTACGGCATAATGCAAGTCCGTTACTAGCGCTCTCTAATGAAGGGTTAATAGCAAGGGCATGTTCGTACAGCTTTTGTGCCTGGTTTATGTCTCCATGCAAAAAACGGCAATTTCCCAACAAAACATACGGTAATGCGCGAGAAGAATCATACTCCAATGATCGGACAAGGTCTTTTTCTGCATCCAGTAAATCACCTGAGGCGCTGCGGCAACTACCTAATTCCAAATACAACTGGGCCAGATTCAGTTCAATGCTAGGACACGAACCTGACTCACCCCGTGTAATTTGTATTGCTTTTTCAAGATGAAAAATTGCTGTTTTATATTGCTTGTTAAGAACCGCTACGGTTGCGAGTACATAAGCGGATAAGGGGTTAACCGGGTCATAGGATGAAACCATCCGGGCATGGTATTCGGCTTTAGCAAAATTATCTAATTCCAGATAAAGTTTAGCTAACGATAAATGCACCTGACCTATAAGTTCACGTTTGATGTTTCCATTGTCCAATACGAGAGACTGTTGTAATGAAAGAATTGCGGCATCTTTTTTCCCCAGTTCACAGTAGGTTGTCCCCAAATTAAAATATAAAAAGGGGTCATTCTGAACATTTTTTAATTCATCCAATAGGTAGCGGAGATTTCTTTCTGCACGCGCCTTTTTTTTTTCGTTCGTAATAGCATAGGCCCAATGGTTAAACACGATGTCCGTCCGTAACACTTTCCCCTCTAATCGTTCGATAGAAGGTAAAATCTGTTCGTGTACCTTACCCACAAAACGGATATCTTTATGTCGCCGGAATACGCGGCAATATTCGATGTAGTATGCAGTAGCAATATTGTTGGTTTGCTGAGGAATGCACTGCCGTACCGTAATGCCCATGATATCCTTTCTTTTAATTGCCTCACGGATTTTAAGCGCATTCACGCTGTCAATAGCTTCGTCTGCATCAATGTAAAGGATCCACTCGCCACTTGCATGCATGAGAGATATGTTGCGGGCAGCGGAAAAGTCTTCTGTCCAAGAGAATTGATACACCTGCGCACAATATTTTTTAGCTATTTTTATAGTTTCGTCCGTTGAGCCGGTATCTACAACTATAATTTCGTCTACAACAGGGGTGATGCTTTCCAAACAATATGGCAGAAGCAACGCTTCGTTTTTAACAATCAGACATGCAGAAAGTTGTTTCATATAATTATAAAACATCCCCCATTATCCTCTGCTGCTTGACAAAGGGTAAAGGGGGATTTGTCTTTTGTTTTTTAACTAATTCTATTTGAACAGACTGAGAATGGCCTGGGGACCGGAATTTGCCTGTGCAAGCATTGCACTGGCAGTTTGTTGCAATATTTGTAACTTCGTCGACTCCAGTTGTTCAAATGCCATATCAGCATCTTCAATTCTGCTCCGGGCTGCCTCGGTATTCGTTTCTGCGACAGTTAACGAGGTTTCCTGGTAAGTAAGTCTGTTTACCACAGAACCAATATAACTTAAGGCTTCTGACACATCGGCAATAGCATTGTCTAGTCTGCCCATTAACACGTGTACAGATGCCGTGGAACCTAGCAAAGAACCTGCGAGTGTGTTTCCGCTAAGGCGTGTGCCTCCACTGCTTGTATTAAGCCTCATTTGGTTTGGACGAAAACCTGTCGTGCCATTTTCAAGACTAACGTTACCTGTTTTTAAAAGATTAAATTCCAGCAAATCGTTTGTAGCGCTATTTCCGGAACCAATCTGAAATCTGAACAAGACGTTGCCTGCAGTAGCATTACTTGAAGCAGTCCCGTTAAATATATTTTTAGAATTCCATGTTGCTTGCTTAACTTCGAGGTCTATTTGATCGGATAATTTAGAAAGCTCCGCCTTAATGGCGGTACGTTCTGAAGTGCCAAGGGAATCATCTGCAGCCTGAATTGCCTTCGTTTTCATTTGTGTCAAGATATCCACAATGTTGTTCAAATGACCTTCTCCCACTAACAAGAGATTCTTTGCTGATCCAATATTGTTTAATGCTTGTCCAAGGCCTTTTGATCTGGCATTCATTTTTTTAGCAATACTATACCCTGCAGCATCGTCGGCTGCATTATTAATTCTTTTACCCGTGGCAAGGCGTAATTGTGCAACAGACAATCGATTATTTATATCTGTCAATGACCTCAGAGCATTTAAAGCACCAATATTGGTGTTTATTCTTGTACTCATACTCAAAACCTCCCTGATTAAAATGAATTAAATAAATTGTCTAAGTTATTTGTCAGATATTACGCCCTGTCAGGTTATTCATAGCATCAAACATTCAAGTTATGTCTTCGGTTACAGGGTGGTATGGAATAAACACACGGACAAACAACGTTTGTCCGTGCCACCCTATAACCCGCTTAAATAAAATAAAAATTCTTATACAATCCAGATACTAGTAATATCTATTGTTATCCATCCCAGAATTATGAATCGTTTCACAATTTATGAGAAAGAATTTACAGATGATTCCGATACAAACAGTTACTCTTTTTTTACCTCATAGCGGCCACTTCGTTATTATGCTTGTGAGATGTTTCGATGGATTCTTCAAGGGTATTCATCTGCATAAATTTAATAAACTTCTTCAATAACTCTTTATCATAATTCCCGTCTTTTTCTTTTATCATGCGTTGTAATACCTGAAAAGCCGGGCTTTTATCTTTTTCTGTTACCCTCGATAAATAAAACTCGAATTCATCCAAAATATGTGCAATTCGACTATAATAATGAATCTCTTCCCCTTTTAACCCGTCTGGATACCCTTTTCCATTATATTGTTCGTGGTGTTGCTTTGAAATAAGACTCGCTTCCTTGGCTAAATTACCATTATTTGCTAACAAAATAAAACCCATGTCAGGATGTTTTCGTATTATTTCTTTTTCTACTTTTGTTAACGCATCAAATTCTTTTTTGAAGATATGTGAGTCTATTCTCATTTTTCCGATATCATGAAACAACAAGCCACTACCCAAAGACAGGAGTTCACTTGAAGAAATTCCCAAATACTGCCCAAACAGCAAACCCATTACTGTTACATTCACTGAATGATTAGAGATATCTCCCTTGTACGTTAACACTTTCATCAGATTAGAATAAACCTCTTTGTCTTTTGACATAAAGTCTAATACAATCGATATCAACTCCTTGCCTCTTTCGATAATAACAAAGACATTTGAGCATTTTAAAGTATCCGTCAATATATTTGTCGCTATATCGTAAATGATCCCGATCTTTTCACGTCGTGTAGTAAATTTATCGCTCATTATCTCATCAAGGTTCGTTTCCATGTATCGGAGGTATTGTGCATTCCCATTTTTTACGACAAATATTTTATTAATATTTTTTTTCACGAAGGATTCTTTCCGTTCGTCATCGAACAATTTGTTGCCCTTGCAATATAACAGATAGTTGATTCCATGATTTACTTCAGTTTTCACGAATAAATCGCATTCTGCAAACGCACCTGTCTTTATGCTTTTTAATGTCACCGGTAAATACTTACTGTTCTCATCATAATACATTGCTGCAAGCTGCTCTACTTTATTAGTATTTATCAATCCTGAATAAAGATCAGAATCTCTTATCGCAATAGACGTGTAGTCTGCAATCATTTCTAAAAATTGAACGTCATTATCTGTATAATACTCTCCGGACTTTTTATTCATAACACTTATTACACCAATAACGTTACCCTGTACTTTAATGGGAACACATATTAGTGTCTTTCCATGAATCCACCAAGCCTGCTGTTTGTTAAAGCGTGTATCTTTCATGCAATCATCGACTACGATTGTTTCACCGTGTTTTGCAACCCATCTAATTGGGTCTTCACCCATTTTGAATACCATATTATTCCCTGTCGGGTTTGGAAGACCTATGAAGGTTTTCAAATGAACTTCTTCTGCCGTAACGAAAGCAACCATTCCCGATAAACTGTTTGTCCCACTAACGGTAAGATGATTAACAAGCGGAAACAATCTCTCTAAGTCAAGCACCGATATTAAGGCATGTCCTATCTCTCTTAAGTTTAATTCTTCAGATTTATTAAAATTATCCCTTAATCCATTTGCATTACGGGCATTTTGTAGTAGCCGATACAACTTGGTAAGACATTTAATATCGTGCAAGGTATCCTGAACCGTCCTTATATCTTCAATAACTGTTTTATTTAAAATGGCCGTGGTCATGTAAGCTTTCCATATCAGATAGTCAATTTCTGTAAAATGAGTTATTTTACTTTAAGCAAGATAAATGCCAATTTGTTTTTATCAAGAGGACATTATAAAGATAACCATAACCAGCTGAGCATCAATGAGTTAGCACTTTTTAAAATTACATTAAAGAATATAATGAGAAGTCAAATTCTTAAACATTACATCCTACATATGTAAATTTTTCCGATACTGGGAGAAAAGGGTGCGAAATTTCGTTTTCTTTGAAGCGATGATACAGGATTTCTGGAATGCTTAAATTGAGAGGAGTAAAATATTGCTGGAGAATGCTATCACTTATTTTATTGCTTGTTTGAGAAACAGTATAAAATCTCTAAATAATTTTTCATCAAAACTGCCTCGCATCTCATCTTTCATAATTTTCAAAGCCTCATACGGAGTTCGGGCACAACTGTAAGGTCTTTTCGTTGTTAATGCATCATACACGTCTATAATAGCCGCAATCTTAGCATATTTATGAATGGCATCACCTTTTAGTCCCTTCGGATAGCCCTTTCCATCTATCTTTTCATGATGTTGCATCACGGGATAAATAACCATATCTTCAAAATCATTCACTTGCAATAACAACCTTTTACCAAATCTTACATGCATTTTCATTTTTCTGAATTCTTCGTTGATCAGAGTGCCTTTTTTATTAAATATCTGCGGAGAAATCTGAGATTTGCCTATGTCATGTAACATTAATCCTGCTCCGAGAGCTTTCATCTCCTCGACTTTCAAATTTAAATATTTAGAAAACAATAAACCTAATACGGACACATTCACAGAATGCGTATAGGTACCGTAATCAAAAGCAAGCATCGTTAATATTCCCGCGGTATTCTCATCTTTTAAAAATATATCTATCGTGTTACTCACCCAATTTTTAACACGTTTCATATGCACCGGGGAACGAGGATCATGAAAAACATCCTCCATAATATTCTTCGCCAGATTATATGTGATCTGTAATTTCTCCGTATTGCTTATGCCTTCAGCATCAATAATCTTGTTAAAACAGAGTTCCACATATTGCAAATATTTTTTATGATCCTGTTCATGTATATATAAGTAATCGATTTTATTTTTTTTTAATCCTGAAATTTTATCCTGGCTGATAGCGTTTGTTCCTGTGCAATATAAGATATAAGTAATTTTGTTGTTTTCATCATTTTTTACATAAAGATTACAACCTGTAATTGTATCAACCAGAATCGTGGACAATAACACCGGTATGTACTCATTTGAGATATTCATTTTCCTATGCCCTTACATCAACAATATCTCCACATGGATTCTCATTTCCACAGGTTTTATCGTGTTTTTTCTCTTCCGTTTCCTGTTTGGCAATGATTGGCTCATGTTCTGTGTGCGCAACCCTTCTCTCCCGCTTCTTGCCATCGTTCTTATCTTTCTTTTTCTGCCCGAATTCGTAACAACTCTCATACTCTCGTTCATTCACAATACGCTGTAGAGAGGTACACGGAAGAAAACAATCTTTCTGCGACAGCTTAACATCATCCATAATCATTCTGTCTTTATGAAATCGTTGTGGTGTTTAACATATATTTAGCGATACCTTGTTCATCTTCGTCCGAAGCAAAAATAAAGCCTTGTGATGAAGTTGGGATACTCTTGATTCCGAGACACCCATTATCTCGCTTATTTCTCTTAACATGAGATCCTCGTAATAATACAGGCTAATTACCAACCGTTCTTTTTTAGGAAGTTGCGCAATGGCATTTGCCAATAGCGTCTTTTCTTCTTTTGTTTCTAAATCTCGCAAGGGGTCGTGAGACTTGGGATCTCTGATTTCCTGGCATCTGTTCCCATCTTTATTATTTTCCAATTTTTGAGAATACTCTTCTAAAGATAGAAATGCGCCCAAACTGATTCCAGCCAGCAGTTTTTCCCATTCTGCAAGGTCCATCTTGAGCTCCGTAGCAATCTCTTCCGACCTTGGGGGTCTGTTTAATTTTTGCTCTAACGACACATAGGTATCTCTCACCATAGTTGCCTTGTCCCGCATGGAACGTGGCAACCAATCCTGTGACCGCAAATGGTCTAAAATTGCACCCCGTATACGGGAAATAGCGTAAGTCCCGAACTTTGTATTATTCCTGGAATCATACTTTTCTGCAGCTTCCATAAGACCAAGAATACCGTATTCGGTGAGATCTTCTTTGTCAACGAAAGAAGGTAAATAGACCATGATCTTACCTACCACATACTTGACCAATGAAATATTTTCCGTGATGAGTTTATCACGTTTTATCAAGTTTGTATTTATATAACCTGACTTACCCTTTTTTATTGCAGTCATTTTCCCTTTCCTTTATAAAAAACGTTGCTTGGTATTTTAATTGACTTCATGTTCTTTTTTTTGAAAAACGGGATCCTGCATTTGGCCGGAATCATGAGACGAAACCGTTCTTGATACACTTACAATATACTTGATAAACCAATGACTTAATACACCAACGATGCACACAATTATTAAGCTTCTCGCCGCCAACATCGGAAGAGATACACCTGAAATCAAGCCCATAAAGCATGAAGAAAAAAAAACAATTACCATAAGATAGATGCGTGTCTGGGCTAAAATATTCTCCATTCAGAATCCTCCGTTGAAGCGAAATAATGTTTCTCTGCTCATCATCAACAATGTGTGTCTGCCTATTTCAGGGTATTTCTGATTATTCATCCGTACTAAAAGCCTCATAATCATCTTGAGAAGATACTAAGCTATTCCGTCAGCGATTCTTTTAAAATATCCTTCAATTCCTAAAGCCAGAGTCCCGTCATCATTTTTTAAAAATGAAGAGGCGATATTATTCAAACAACTGGTTGCAATCGTATTGGGATATTCTTTTACAAAGGATTTCTGCAACCGGGTTGCAAGAGAAACGTTTGGATCCTGTAGCAGATATCCGATGTATTCAAGATTGACATCTAAAAATCGCCGGCTTACTGACAAAATTTTTTTCATAGTTAACTCGGCCTCTTCCTTGCTACAGGAAAGATTAACGAGTAATTTTATATTTACATTATTCTTTACTTTGGAAAGAACTTTAATCATAGCATAAGCATCGGTTATCGCCGTTGGTTCAGGCGTGGTTACAAGTAATATCTCATTTGACGCAAGGACAAAACTTACTACATTTGATGATATACCTGCACCTGTATCGACAATAACAATGTCAACCTCTTCATCCAGTCCACTGAATTCAGCTAAAAGCTGTTCCTTTTGTGTTTTATTTAAATTCGTAAGTTCCACAATACCCGAACTGGCAGGAACAACCATTACTCCATCCGGGCCATGAAAGACAATGTCCTTCATTTTTTTATGGCCGGTTATAACATCATACAAGGTATACTCCGCATGGAAACCAAGTAACACATCAACGTTTGCAAGCCCTAAATCGAGATCTACCAATAAAACTCTCTTTTTATATCTTTTAAAGAGCATTGCCAAATTTGTTGCAATATTCGTTTTCCCAACTCCACCTTTACCGCTCGTTATGGCAATCGTTCTTACTTTTGAAAACCCGGCAGTCATTTTTTGTTTGTCTCCACTGACGTCTCACAATGATTAAATTGGTTACTCTATGGCCAACATTTCTTTTTCTGGGGAAAAATTATCATATCCCATATTCGCGATTGTACTGTGAAAAAACACACCTTTTTATGTCAATAGTCAACTCTTGCTTATAAGTTACAATTTCACTATTCCTAGTGAGTCAATCTTAACGCCTGATGATACTTCTTTATAAGACAACACGGCCACTTGGGGTAATGCGTTTTCAATGAGGTGTCGAATGTGGCTTCTTATATTAGAAGAAGTTAAGAGAACTACCTCATAGCCAGTCGCGAGGGAACCTCTTACCACTTCAGTCAATTTATCAATCAATTTTTGTGCCATAAGCGGTTCTATAGCTAATACATTTCCTCGTTCTGTCTTATGAATTGCACTTGCAATGGTCTGCTCAAGCTGGGGGTCGAAAGAAATAACACCTATCTTTCCTTCCGTATTCTGGTATTTCTGACAAATCGTCCTCGATAATCTTTGCCTTACATATTCTGTCAGTATTTCCGTATCTTTCGTTGTGGTTACATAGTCGGCAATTGTTTCAAGTATGGTTGCCATATCACGAATTGGTATTTGCTCCTTTAATAAATTTTTCAGAACCTCCTGTACACTCCCGAGAGGCATAACACCAGGCGTTAGTTCCTCAACCACAGACGGCGACTCCTTCTTTAAATTCTCAATAAGCCTCTGTACGTCTTCGCGACACAGGATTTCATATGCATGATTTTTTATAATTTCTGTGAGGTGGGTAATCATAATTGAGGCCGGATCAACTATCGTATATCCAGAAGCCTCTGCCTCATCTTTTACTGAACCGGTTATCCATAGCGCAGGTAAACCATACGCCGGATCCGTTGTTTTTATCCCATCTATCGATTTCGTAGTTGCACCGGAATCAATGGCAAGATAGCAATCAGGAAACAATTCTCCTTTTGCGACATCTTGTCCCCGTATTTTGATCAGATATTGATTTGCATCCAAATGTAAATTATCCCTCACTCTGATGGGTGGAACAATCATACCCATATCTCTTGCCAACTGTCTCCGCAAGGTATTAATTCTTTCTAAAATACCACCATTCTTTTGCGGATCGACCAACGGCACTATCTTATATCCCACCTCAATCCCCATACGGTCGACATGAAGCAGTTTTTCAACATCTTCTTCAGATTGTGGTTCTCTTACATTCTTTTTTATCTCATTTTCCTGCAATTCCTCCATGAAAAATTTCTTATTCGATTTTCTAAGTAAGAAAAATAGTATTCCAAAAAAGCCCGCAAGAATCATGAAGGGGAACTTAGGCAAACCCGGGATTATACTGAATACGGCAAGGATTCCGGATGCAAAGGCTATCGCATTGGGCTGACTCAGCATTTGACTCGACAAATCTTTACCTAAATTTTCGCTAGAGGATGTTTTTGTAATAATAACTGCTGAAGCGGTAGCAATGATGAATGATGGAATTTGCGATACAAGCCCATCACCAACCGTTAAAATTGTGTAATGTTGCATTGCGTCAGTTACCGACATTCCAGAACGCACACCCATCACAATTCCACCAACAATGTTAATCATTACGATAACAATACCTGCAATAGCATCTCCACTTACAAATTTACTCGCACCATCCATAGCGCCGTGGAATTCGGCTTCTTTAGAAATCAATTCCCTTCGTTTCCGAGCTTGTTCCTCTGTTATCAGGCCAGCATTCAGATCTGCATCAATACTCATTTGCTTCCCAGGCATAGCGTCAAGAGTAAATCTTGCAGCTACTTCTGAAATTCTTGTTGCGCCTTTAGTTATAACAATAAATTGAATAACAATAATGATCAGGAAAACCACCATTCCGACAATAATATTGCCGCCTACAACAAACTCACCGAATGAGGCAATAACCTGTCCTCCGTATCCTTGTAATAATATCTGTCTTGTAGATGCCACATTAAGCGACAATCGAAACAGTGTTAAAAAGAGCAATATGGAAGGAAAGGTGGATAATTCAAGAGGACCTTTTGCATGAAGAGTGACCAATAATAATAACAAAGTTACAGAAATATTTACTGTAATAAGCAAATCCAGAAGAAATGGTGGAATTGGTATAATAAGCACAACAAAAATGCCTATTACTCCAGCTATGAGTGCAATTTCTCCTTGTGTTAAGAGTTTGCTAACAGCGTTTTTAATCGTAGGGTTTACTTTTTCTGATGCCATGTCAAATTCTAACCAATGTTGTCTTTTTCCAGCTTATACCCGTTTATTTCCTTTTCTTCAGTTGATACACATAGGATAATACTTTCGCAACTGCATAGTACAATTTTTGCGGTATCTCTTTTCCAATTTCAACGGTTTTGTACAAGGTCTGTGCAAGAGGTTTATCTTCCACCAATGGCACTTTATGCTTCTTTGCAATCTGTTTAATGCGCTTTGCAATGAGATCTGCTCCTTTTGCAACTACCGTGGGCGCTTTCATCGTCGTGTTATCATATTTCAACGCAACGGCATAATGGCTTGGATTTGTAACCACAACATCTGCTTTAGGAATTGCTGACATCATACGTTTCATAGCCATTTGACGCTGTATCGACCTGATTTTTGACTTGATTAACGGATCGCCGTCCATTTGTTTTCTTTCTTCTTTTACTTCTTCCTTGGTCATACGCAAATTGCGTTTATACTGCCATTTCTGGTAGATTAAATCTAAAACCGCTAACGTTAATAATGCCGCTGATACGCGTAATGCAAGGCCATACATTAATTTTACGTTTAACACCAATAATGCAGAAAGGCTGATATCGATAATGTCTATAATATCTATACGATTAAATTCTTTTCTTATATAAAAAAATGAGACACAGCCAATTACAATGAGTTTCCAACACGAAAAGATAAGTTTTACGGATGATTTTGTGGAAAAAAGATTTTTTATTCCTGATACTATGTTGAGTTTGTTTAGTTTGGGTTTTAACAATCCAAGATTGAACATAAAACCAATTTGAAGATAGGATGCGGCTAATCCCACCAGGAGCATTCCTCCCAAAAAAGGAGAAAGGATCTTCATTACCATGTAAACATAAAGTGTCATAATATTTACTATATAATCTGTCGAAAAATCCTTACATACAAGATTCCCCAATGATAATTTCATTGTTTTATAGAGACTGTTGTAAGCATTTACACATAAGGAATTCAAAAACAAGAAACCAAATAACAAGCTAACAGCGCTATTTAAATCGGGACTAAATGCAACGCTCCCCTTATTGCGTGCTTCATCCAAACGTCTGCTGGTTGGTTGTTCTGTTTTTTCCGTACCTGAACCCAAGGCCATCTTCTCTTAACCTCACATAACGGACAGGAATGAGATCATACTATTTTCAAAAGGAATCAAATAAGATTTCATTGCATTAATTACAAATGGAAGCGCAACGATAAGCATCATAAAACCAATCAGTATTTTTATTGGAAAAGCAATTAAAAACACATTAATTTCCTGGGCGACCTTAGTCATTAATCCAAGTACAACTACCGTTAACAATAAAACCACTAATGAAGGTGCTGATATTTTAATTCCCATCACAAAAAACGTTTTAAATATGGTGAGTATCTTTGTGAGCGTCACCGCGGTATAGGTGAAATTCCCAATAGGAATCATTTCAAAACTTTGTGCTGCCGTTTTAACAAACCAATGATGGCCATTAATCGTAAAGAATATGAGGAGGGCAATCATATTATAAAATACTGATATTGATTGTTCTTCTTCCCCTGTTTCTGAGGACGGATCTACTATTGCTGCGGTGTCAAGCCCCATTTGATTACTTATTAAATACCCTGCCATACTAAATGTCGCAAATATAATTGAAGCCGCAAAAGCAATTACTGCGCCAATGGAAATCTCTTTCATTACGATAAAAACATACGATAGTATATCTCCTGGTAAGGAAAACGAGCTTTTCATTACCAGGGGATAAAGGACAAATGTAAACATCAAAGAGATAGCGATCCTCATTTGTATGGGTACATTGGCATTTCCAAAGACGGGAGCGAAAAGAAGCATTCCCCCCACGCGAAAAAAAACAATCGCAAAGAAAGGCAGGTCATTAATAAAATGCACAAGATATTCCATACAAAGTCATTGACAATATTTCGCCAAATTCCCCAGCAAATTTATTGTATATGAAGTCATCATGCGAAGCATCCACGGCAAACATAACAAGAAAACGCCCATAACCGCAAAGATTTTAGGTAAAAAAGTAATCGTCTGTTCATGCACACTCGTAACAGTTTGAAAAATGCCGATGGCCAAACCAACCACCATTGCTGCTACAAGCAAAGGTGCCATAAGGATGACGGTTATTTGTAATAAATCTTTTCCAATATTAGTAACTACCTCCGGGGTCATAACAGTCTCCTTTCGTATGCCGGATAAAACAACATTTAAAAATCCTCAGCGCTCACAACGGTTACGATACGCTTGAAATTAAGGATTGGATAATTAATTGCCATCCATCTACGAGCACAAAAAGGATCAGCTTAAATGGCATGGAAATCATAGCAGGCGGTAGCATAACCATCCCCATAGCGGTCAACACACACGCAACTACCATATCAATCACGAGAAAGGGAAGGAACAAGAGAAAACCCATTTGAAATGCAGTTTTAAGCTCACTGGTGATAAAAGCCGGAATCATGATGTGTATCGGAACATCCTTTGCCGACTTAGGTTTCTCCATTTTTGCAATTTTCATGAATAATGCAATGTCTTTTTCGCGGGTCTGTTTGAGCATAAATGTCTGAAATGGCGCGAGCCCTCTCTTTAATGCCTCATCCTGAGTGATTTCTTCTTTGAGATACGGTTGGACTGCCTCAGAATTTACCTGTTTCCATACCGGTGCCATTACAAATACCGTTAAAAACAGTGATATACCAATAAGTATCTGATTCGGCGGAAGTGTTTGAAATGATAGTGCTTTTCGTACGAAAGAAAGAACGATAATGATTCTCGTAAACGAGGTCATTGTCAGTAATAGCCCGGGCAATAAAGAGAGTACTGTTAAAAAAAGCACGATCTTTAAGGTACTGGCTATTTCTTTTTGTTTCCCAATATTGTCGATACTCATTGTTAATTTCAATGGTACCGAAGATTCATTAGCAGCCTGAGTTGTATCTGTACAGCCAAATATTACTATGACTACACAAATACCAAAAAGCTTTAACCATGTTTTCATATCATAATCCTTGTAAAACAACGGGTTAAATTCCTGAATAAGCACGTTTAAAAATACTCATAAATTCACCACCTTTTGATTCCGTTACAATAGAATCAACAATATCTTTCTCCGTTATTTCAGAAAGTGATTGAATTCGTTCATTCGTTACGCCAATTAACAAAATCTTCCCGGGTATTTTGACTAAATGAATCGCCTTCTTTGGACCTAATGATACGGAATTCACAACATGAATATATTGTTTTCTACCGGTCATGCCTGCTTTAATCCCTATCTTCTTGCGTAAAAAATAGATTGCCACAACCATAGCGATAGTTATTAACCCTAGTGCTTTTACCCACTGAGTAATTTTTTGGAAATTAACAGGCGCTGCAATGCCTATACTTTCTGTTTCGACAAGAGAAGCTCCAGATGATTCTTCATTTCCCATACGTTCCGGTGCACAATAACCACTATTGCAAATAATCAGTAAAAAAAAGGACATTATGAAAAGCCACTTCCTTATCATTTCATTGTTCCTGATTAATTTTTTATAAACACCTAAATAAAATTTATCCATACGATGGATCAAATTATCCAAGATTTCTAATCCGTTCCTCTGAGCCGCAAATGTTTGTAATCTTCAGGCCAAAATTTTCATCTACCACGACAACTTCTCCCTGGGCAAGCAGTTTTCCACGAATGAGTAAATCTACAGGTGTGCCTGCCATCTTATCTAGTTCCACAATAGATCCCTGTGATAAGGATAAAATATCTTTTACAAGCATCGTAGTATGCCCCAGTTCAACGGAGACCGGCACAGAAATATCCAATATTAGGTCTAGATTACGTTTCCCCTCATCTTTAAGATCCGGGGTATTAAATGAGTCCAGTTGGCTAAATTGAACTGATTGTATTTGAGTTTCATTTCCGGCGCCTGTATTTTCATTATTCTCCTTTACCTGTTCCATATTTTATTCCTTTCCAAGAGACAGAGTTAATCACAGAACAACTGACGATACTTGAAATGCCAATTTTTTCCCAACTGCTCCAGGTTTCCCGTAATATTTTGCCTTTTCTTCTATTACCATACAAATATCTTCGGTGATTTTATTGTCTAAACGAATAACATCACCAACCTTTAGGTTAATAAGATCCTGTAATACCAACTGGGTGGAACCCATAACCACAGATGTTGTTAATTTTGTTTCTCTTATAACCTCTTCAATACCTGCTAGTTCATCTTTTCTTTCAAGTTTTTTAATTCTTGATTTTCCCATTATCATTTCAAGGCTTGTAACCGGAATACACAAAATAATTGTCCCGTTACCCAAATCACCATTTACCGCAAAATTAATTGCAATAACAAGCTCTATCGCTGGCGCTATTTGCAACGATTTTATATCCATATCAATCTTTTCGATCTTCCATTCCGGTTGCATTAATTTAAACCAACAATGCTTTATATCTTCAACAATACTTGACAATACTACACTTATCACAGATTCCTCGATGAGCGTGAGTGGTCTTATTTTCTGTGGTACTTTTCCAGTGCCTCCTAATCCTCTATCTACAATTGCAAGACAAAAACTGACATCAGCGGTCAAGCAGCCATATCCATTAAGAGGTTTCAAATTCAATACACTTGCACAAATACGGTCCGTAAATGAATTCAAAAATACTTCATAACAGAATTCCTCTATAGCAATAAGTTCGACATCTATAGAAACTCTTAAAAATCTGGACAGGGTAACGCCCATTGTTTTAGCCATTTCCTCACTAATTTTCTGCAAGCGACGTTTTTGTTCTCTTGGGAATCTATCAGGACGTCTAAAATCATAGTGTTGGATTTTTTTTTCTTTTTTAGGCTCTACCTTTTGCCCGACTAATACTTGTCCATTTTCAATTGCAGATAGAAGAGCTTCCACTTCCTGATTAGTTAGTATTGCATTTGGCATTTTATCATCCCCAATGTACTTAATTATTGTATAACAAACTCAGTAAAATATATCTGCAATATGCCATCTTCTACTTTTAACACAATATCTGCCGCATCTTTTATCTCTCTTCGCAGGCTTTCTTGCCCTTCTAATCCTTCAATATCTTCTAATGTCTTTGATGAAAGAATAGAAATTAATCTGTCCTTTATCTGTACCTTCTTTGCCTCAATTTTATGCTGTATCTCTCCATCTTTTGCCTCTAAGTTTATTACTGCCTTGAGATATCTCCTGCCACCGGAACCACTCAAATTAACGATAACAGGTTCAAACGAAACCATTGTAGACTCCTCTTCAATACTGTCCTTCTGTCCCTTTTCTTTTTCCTCTTTTTTTTTGGAGGTGGATTTAGGAACTGCGTCTACTTCCGTTGGTTGTGTTGTTTTAACTTCCCCATTATTTTCATTAAGTATTATCTCCTGGTCAGGCGCAGCCAATTGGACATTTCCTGTTAAAGAAGGATAGACTTTTGAAACAAATAGAAATGCACACCCAACAGAGACTAAAACCACAATTCCCACCGTTACAAGACTTTTGTTCATCGTTCTGTGCTTAATTGTGAGATCAGCCATTCCATCTATTTCAATTCTTTCATTGTTATCTGTTTTGTTTTCCATGATGTTGTACCCTCTACTATTTCATTTGTTTTATAAATCATTTCAATGCATTCTTAAATATTCCTGTTAATGAACTTCTCAAAAAGATTGACCTAATCTCTTGTCCTTGTACCCCCCCTGTATTTTAACGCTTTCCACAATATTTCATATCGGCTATGTCAATCCAGTTTAACTATTCGTTGATATATCTGCTGGTATTTTGTCTCACGTGATTCGCCTCCTTACAGCCCTCGCGCGTCTTCTTTATTGGGCATATTCTCGGTAGTTCTTCCGGTATTCCTTCTTTCACTGTGCGGTAAGTAATATGACAGACATGGTTTCTTGCCCTAACATACTGTCTGGTTTTCGTGCTACAATTATTCATTTATTTTTCGCCACGCTTAAAATCACTTTTTAATAATTTTAATTTTTCACTCAATTTAACGGCAAGGTTAAGATCGATAGACTCTAATATTCTAGCGGAACTTTTCCCATCCATCATCGTTAGCAATTTAACGGCAGTTTCCTCATCCATTTCTTTCATAATCATTGCTGCTTTTTCCGGCCTCATGCCGCTATAGACGGCAGCCAACTTTTTCATGTTTCTGGATTCTGCTTCATCGAGCTGAACAGATTCATTTTTTAGTTCTATTTTTTTTGTTGAAACGACATCAAATAATTTATTTAATTCCTGTTTTAAAGCGTCAAGCTCTTTTCTTTCTGTTTCCAGATCAGAACGCAAAGACTCCAAAATCTTTTCCCTAATATCCAACAAATCATTCCTCTTTTCATATTTATACTTTTCTGTTTCTACCTCCTTAAGCATAGCTGCTATTTCATTTTCAGAAAGTGGTTTAAATAATGAAATCGCATTTTGTTTATATATAGCGGGTAAATATGTCGTTACTTTCTCTTTCTTGCCTTTGATTGGTGTTGCATTATTAGCAGTAGATGTGCCCATCTGTTTCGTGTTAATAGTATTTGCTTTGTCCTCTTGCAACTCAGGTTTGGGGATTTGTTCATGCGATGGAACTTTTGAACCCTTCATAAAAAGCATTCCCATTACAGAAATGCCAAAAACTAAAACTCCTATTCCGGTAAGCATCATCATTTTTTTATTTACGGGAATCTTCAAGATTCAATTCTCCGGGAAGCGCTAACAGATATTTTTACTCTTATATTTTTGATAAAACCTGGATGTAGCAATTTCATCAAATTGCTTGTTCTCCAATGTCAATACCTGTTTTTTATATTCTTTTTCCTGGCGTTCATGTAATTTTTCAAGTACTTTTCTTTTTTTAAATACGTTTAAGAGGGTGTTCTTTACAGACTCCGTTTTTTTTAAAACCTCTTTTACTTTAGCAGCTTGTATGGTGATGTCATGGCTAAGCTTTAAAAAATAAGATTCAAAATAAACAAATACTTTTGCATCTCTTTGCGCATGTAACGCTTTTTCCATTTCCGACTGTTTCAACGTTAAGACGGATTGTAAAAACACGAGCAAATTTTCCTCATTGTGTAATTGTTTCTTTAAAATGTTTAATTCTTTTACAAGGTTATTTTCACGATGTTTTTCAATTTCCAGGGACTTTTGAAATTTAAAACGATATTTCATAATAGGAAAATATCAGATATTTTTTGCAAATAAATTTGTGAGTTTCTTAACAGCGTCATCAAACTCGCTTTCTTCCATCACATCTTGCTTAATGTAATCTTTTATTTGTTCAATCATTGATATTGAATAATCAACTTTATGGTTACTTCCTTTAACATATGCCCCTATATTAATCAGATCTTCCGATTCTTTATATGTCGCATACAATGATTTAAGTTCTGAAGCACCCTTTTTATGCTGATAGGTAACGATATCATCCATACATCTACTGATACTTTCCAAAATATCAATTGCAGGATAATGATTTTGATTTGCCAGCGATCTCGACAGCACAACGTGTCCATCAAGAATACCTCTAACGGCATCTGCAATGGGTTCGTTCATATCATCACCATCAACCAACACGGTATATAGGCCGGTAATATTTCCTTTTTGACCTGTCCCGGATCTTTCCAAAAGTTTTGGTAACAAAGCAAACACAGATGGCGGATAACCCTTCACTGTAGGAGGCTCCCCTATCGCTAAACCAATTTCCCGCTGTGCATTGGCAAATCGTGTAACAGAATCCACTAGTAACATTACCTGCATTCCCTGGTCCCTAAAATATTCTGCAATAGCAGAAGCTATGTAGGCGCCTTTTACCCTCAGCAAAGCCGGTTTATCGGACGTAACAGAGACTACTACAGATTTTTTTAGTCCTTCAAAACCAAGATTTTTTTCAACAAACTCACGGACTTCTCTTCCTCTTTCGCCGATAAGCGCTATAACATTTACATCCGCCTCTGAATTTCTTGCAATCATACCCAACAAGGTGCTTTTCCCTACTCCGCTACCAGCAAATATGCCCATTCTTTGTCCTTTACCACAGGTACACAGACCATCCAAAACACGAACTCCTGTCTTTAATGGTTCTTTAATTCTATTCCTGGTTAACGGATCAGGCGGAGAATTATAGATCGAACGGTACTCTGCAGAATCTATTGAACCCTTTCCGTCTATAGCTTCACCGAGGCCTCCGATGATGCGCCCCAACAGTCTCGTTCCGACCTTAATCCTCATGGGTAATCCGGAAGCAGTAACACGAGCGCCGGGCCTGATTCTGTCTAATTCACCAATAGGCATTAAAAGTATCCTTTCCTCTTTAAAACCAACTACTTCTGCAGGTATCGGTGCATACCCATCACTTAAGTGAATAAAACATAAATCACCCATAGGCACGGAAGGACCATTTGCTTCAATCACTAAACCAGCAACGCGTACCACTTTGCCCATGTATCTGACAAGAATCACGCTGGATAAATTATTTCTATAACGTTCAAAATCAATACTCTGGTTTATCATTTATATTTTCAGAAAACGCCTTGGTAATTTCTTCCCAACGTGTTTCTATCCGACTATCTATGCTTCCAAAATTCGTGTCAATTACACATCCTCCAGGAGAAATCGTATTATCTTCTATAAACGTTATGTCTTGATCCGCTACTTTTATCCCTTCTGATTCTTTCATCTTCTTTGCATCATCACAGGAAAGTCTTATTGCTATAATTTTTTTTTCCTTTGTAAAAGAGAGCGCATCTTTAAGTACGTGTTGTAAAACATTTATGGAATTTTTATCGATCTCGTACCCCACAATCCTACTTGCTATCGTTATAATGAGTTTTATAATCTCGGGTTCACATTCCTCCAAAAGCTTGTCTCTTTTCTCTATAAAATGTTTAATCGCTTCCTGGAACATCCCTGCCAGCGACGCGCTTCGGTTTTTTATTTCTTTAAGTTCCTGTTCATAACTCTTCTCTGCATCTAATCTACCGCTTCTGTATGCCGCATCTTCCCGAACTTTAAGCTCTGCATTCTTTTTTTCTTCGTCTATTTTATTTAATTCCTCTTTTACCTCATAATCTTTAAGGGATGGAGCACTTTGATAGCTGGCTGGCAGTAAAACATGCACGCCTTTTACAACGGGAGATATATAGACTTTTTTGTTTTTCATACAAATTTATCGACACCCCCTTTTGCGCCCTTCTTTTTCAAAACGGTTTCTCCCTTTGCTTCAAGTCGTTTTATTGCATCAACAATCTGTTGTTGTGCGGCTTCTACCTCCGATAAAAGCCTTGGCCCTAACAAGTCCCTCACCTCCCGCACGGAGTCGCCGACACGTTTAGACATATTCTTAAAAAACTTTTCTTCGATCTCCGTATTTGCTGTTTTTAGCGCCAGGGCAATTGCATTATTATCCACCTCGGTAAGAATTTTTCTCAGCGCTTCATCCTGCACATGGGCAACATCATCAAAGGTAAATAACAATTTCTTAATCTCTTCTGCAAGTTCTGGATTCCTGCTACTTATTTGGTCTATAACACTTTTGTCTGCAGATCCTTCCATATTGCCGATTATTTCAGAAGCAAGTTTATATTTTTTCTTTGCTGGTATTTTTCGCCGTCGGTCATCACCTTTTATTTTTGACGCAACGACTTCATTTACCTGCTCTAGTAATTTTGCAGGAGGAGTCTCCATCGTGGCTATTCTCATGATAATTTCTGATTGCTGTTCTGTTGGGAAATTCGCCAAGATTTTTGCTGCACGTTGTGAATCAATATAGGATAATACTAATGCAATTGTTTGAGGGTGTTCCCCAACAAGTATGCGTAGTACATCTTCATCGCTCGACTCTTTTAGCGCATAAAAAGGGGAGGGGAATAAAGCACCTTCCTCAACACTCGTTAATATTTCTTCGCTTTTTTGAACTCCTATAGCCTTCTCAAGAAGTTTTTTAAAGGAATTATTATCGTATTTTATAACCTTTTCGTTCGATTTTAATTCGGTGGATAAATCATGGAGCACTCTCTCAACGACTTCTTTGTCAATCCGATCAATATCTGCCATTGCTGCGGTAATCGCTGTAATTTGTTCATCGTCAAATTCCTTAATTACTTCTGTCGCCGTATCGGCATCAAGAGTTGATAACAAGATTGCTACCTTCTGTATTCCCTTTAGATTTACCATACTTATTTATTTCCGCTTCCAAGGTCTGCAACGATCCATTTTTTTAATGAATTGGCTGTTAAGCTCGGATCTTTTCTTATATCGGTAAGAATCTGCGAGCGCAATTCTGCATGCCGTGTTTCACCATCAGTTTCTTTTGCTATTTCCTGTTTCTTCTCACGCTCTGCACTATTTGTATTTTGAGTAGATACCTGAAAATCAGAATCACGCCCGGCAGTCTTTTTCGTATTTTTCAATTTTCTCATATTTCTAAAGGCAAACATCAGAAATGCCAATACCGTAATTGCAAGTGACCCATTTTTTGCCATCTTTAACATGAATTCTTTTTGCTGTTCTTTTTTTATTGTTGCTTCTTCTTGCTCAAATGATGGTTCATAGAATTGTACATTTTGTATCTCAAAACCATCATTTCGATTGCTGGATTCATCGATTCCGATAGCCTGTTTAACCAATGCCGCTATTCGTGTCATATCATCCTTACTTCTGGGAACATAAGTTTTTTGAATTTTACCACCTGCAGATTTGCCTTCCTCGTAGGCACCATCTACAAGAACGGCGACAGACAATCTTTTTAAACTTGCTCCATGATTGGCAATGATGCGTTCTGTCTTACTTAATTCATATTGTGTTTGCGCTGTCTCTTCATTTTCTGATGACCCCACGGATTGTATAATTCCTGACTGAGAAAGATTAAGATTTGCCTGCATCCCTGGCATTCCTCCTCCGGAAAATGGTGCACCTCCGGACACTCGAGTGGTAACCGTTTGAACTTTTGGCACTCTGCGTTCTGGATCATAATCAACTAATTTTTCGTCTACATGCTTAAAATCGAGGTCGGCGCTGACACGCACAACCGATTTGCCGGTTCCAACAATTCTGTCTAATAAATCCTGAGCTTTAGCAACAAAATATTCCTCAATTTTTTTCTTAACTTCCAATTGATCGTTACTTACACCAGTGTTTGAAGAAGACGAATCTTTTTTTGATAATAAATTTCCACGGGTATCTGTAATGGTTACATTTTCAGGTTTAAGGCCTTCAACACTTGAACTTACCAGATGAGTGATACTGGATACTTGTTCAGGCTTCAGAATACCGCCACTCTTCATTTTTAGTTTCAAAACGACAGATGCTGTCGGCGGTTTTTCGTCCTCGACGAAAAGAGAAGTTTCCGGCATTGCAAGATGAACCTGTGCCCATTCTACATAATCAAGATGTCTTATTGTTTTTGCAAGCTCTCCCTGAATCGCTCTTCGATAATTAATTCGTTGTACAAAATCGGACGTACCAAAACCTATCTTGTCCAGCAACTCATAACCCGACTCTTCTCTAGGCAACCCTTTACTTGCGAGTTTCAATCTGATTTCATGTATCTTTTCTGTAGGAATTAAAATCGTAGTTCCGTTTCCAGTTATTTTATAAGGAACATTTTCATCCTTAAGCATTGTAATAATTTCTCCACTATCTTTCGGACTCAGTTCCCCGTATAACAATCCCAAATCAGGTTTTCTTGCCCACTGAGTTATTCCAAAGATACTTCCTAAAAAACCTATAGTCATCATTACCATAATGAATTTATGTGAAAAACTGATTTCATTCCAAATGTCTCCAAATTGATTCATCGTTTTTTTTAAATCAAAATTCATATCCCTTCATCTCCATACAGAAATCATCTTTACTATTTCGTAGTTAAGAATATTTTTAGCAATTATGATACCAAGATAAACTATTAACTCATTCATGATAAAATGGTTATAACTCTCAATAAAAAAAGGAATTAATAAAAACGATATTTATTGTAGCGATCTCTACGAGTAACTATAAAAGTACAGAATTCCAATATATCTCGCGATTCGTTGTACATAATTTTAACGATTGAACTGTATGTAGGATTCTGGATTATTAAGAAAGCATAGAAAGAATAGTTTAAGAAATATATACAACCATAAATATTAATAAAATTGATTTTACTACGGACGACTGAAAGGAAGCTTATGAACTGAAAGATTTAACAAAAATGATTTAGGGTAGGACAATTATTGAAAGGTGTATTATTAAATTTGCATACGCATGACTTCTTTATATGTTTCCACAAGTTTGTTGCGCGCCTCCATCATGAATTTAAAACTGACCTCCGCCTTTGCCATGGCAATCATAACTTCGTGAACATTTTTAACCTTTTCAGTAGCCAGATTTTCAATACTTTCATTTGCTTTTATCTGAAGGTCGTTCACCTCGTCAAGGAAACTACCTAAAGTTTTTTTAAAGGATACCCCTTGTTCCCGTTCCTCGATCGAGTTTAATATCTCTTTGTTTATTGGATTTGTTCCCTTGCCTTTTATCTGCGTAATATCCATAGATCTGCCCCTTATTTCCCGATAATTGATAAAGCCCGATTGCTCATATCTTTTGTAGAATTCATCACAGCAAGATTCGCTTCGTATGACCTTGTTGCTGTGACAAGGTCAACCATCTCCATCATAACGCTTACATTCGGCATGTCCACAAAACCTTTTTCATCTGCTTTTGGATGTCCCGGGATGTATACCTTATTGAATGGTTCATTACTTTTAACAATTCTTTGAACTTTAACGCCACCCAGTCTCTCTGCTCCAGCAATGTCATCTTTCTTTACTGTTTTATTAAATATTGAAGAAAATTCAACCTGTTCTCTCCGATATGGCCCGCCTTCCGGCGTTTCTGTGGCATTTGCATTTGCAATATTATTGGCAATTGCGTTCATCCGAATTCTTTCAGCGGACAATCCTGAACCACTAATATCAAATACCGAGAGCATACTATCTATACCCATTTTATTACTCCTTTAAACCCTAGAATTTTCAATTGCAGTTTTTACTAGTTCCATTTTTTTTGCAAATAATTGTGAAAACACACTATAAGAAAGTGTATTTTTCATCAAAGCTGAAATCTCTTTATCCATATCAACATTATTACCATCATTTCGAACTGATTCATCTTTGCCTGTGATAACTATTTTTGGTTGAAGCGCATCAAATTTGTCTACTGAGGTATCCTTTATTACTTTTTCAAGCTGGTCTGAAAAACTAACCTCCATCTTTTTGTACCCTGGTGTATTAACGTTTGCGATATTGTTCGCAATAACTTTGTGTTTAATCGCAGAAACATCTAACATTTTCTCTAACAAATTAATACTTTTGTCTGTACCTGTAATCATAATTAATCTCCATTGCGCAAACTCTATACCATAACTTTAATACCTATGCCGATACGAATGGTGCTTGCTAAATACTGATAATATAACCTGTTACTATTACACAAATAATAATCGTAAAAAATGGCTATGGAAAACATTTACTTTATACAGGAAATTGTTTCTCGTTGGCACGAAGATTTATGTAACGCATCATACTTGCTAAGTTTGTTTCGCAATGTCCTTGTTGTAATTTTAAGCAGCTCAGCAGCCCTTGTCTTATTCCATCCCGTTTTTTCTAATGTACTGTAAATTAAGTCTCTTTCAACATCCTCAATCGCCTTCCCATCCGACAATATAGTCTCAAATCTCTTTGTATCCTGAAGAATAAAAATATCGTTAAACTGCTCTAATGTAAGCGCGTCGGACGAGCTCATAACCACTGCTCTTTGAATAACATTTTTTAATTCTCTCACATTTCCTGGCCAATTGTATTGGCATAAATAGTCCATAGTTGTCGTATCTAGTGATTTAATAACAGCAGTATTTTCTAAACTATATTTTTTGAGATAGTAGTCTGTGAGTAGCGGTATATCTTCTCGTCTTTCACGTAAAGGCGGCAAATATATGGGTACAACGTTCAGTCGATAATAAAGGTCTTCACGGAATGAGCCTTTACGAATTTCTTCTAATAAGTTTCTGTTTGTTGTTGCTACAATCCGCACATCAATCTTTATCGTTTTCTCACCACCTACTCGCTCAAACTCTTCCTCTTCAAGTACCCTAAGTAATTTAGCTTGTATATTTGGAGATATTTCACTGATCTCATCGAGCAACAATGTACCTTTATTTGCTAACTCGAAACGTCCTATGTGCTTTGAAATCGCCCCAGTATAGGCACCACGTTCATGACCAAATAGTTCGCTTTCCAGGAGTGTTTCGGTCAAAGCAGCACAATTAACCCGAATAAAAGGACTTTCGTATCTGTTGCTGTGAAAATGTATTGCACGCGCAACAAGTTCTTTTCCAGTGCCACTTTCTCCTTGAACAAGAACGCTCGCCTTGCTTTGCGCAATCCTTTTAATCTGCTCATATATTTGAAACATCTTAGAATTTCTGGCAAATACCGGGTTCATTTTTTCATCAATATTCGAATTAGACCTCCAATATCTATTTTCCATAATCAACTTGTATCGTTCATTAACCCTTGCTATTACCAGCTCTACCTGATCAGGCGAAAATGGTTTGATTATATAATCATATGCGCCTTTTTTCATGGCTTCTACAGCTGTCTCTATGGTTCCATACGCTGTGATTAGAACGACGACCGTTTCCGGAGAAACCGTTTTTATCTTTTCAAGCACCTCCATACCACACATTCCCGGCATCTTCATATCTAAAAAAACAAGGTCGTATCCGGCTTTATTAACTCTTTCAAGTGCCTGCCGCCCGTCGCTTGCCGATGCCACTTCGTAGCCGTTCCTTGTTAAAGTCTCTGATAAATATTCACGGCCCAAAAGGTCATCATCTACTACCAGTACCTTTTCCACACTCATAATTAGACCTCTTTAAAAGAAACAAAGAAACATGTAAAAATCATCACCTTGACGAAACAACATCTTTATAAATATTGCGATATCAAAAATTCATTATTTTCCCACCTGCAACCAAAGCCATCTGTCTCATCATTACAATTTATTGGCAAATTAATATAAAACGTTGTCCCTATATTCTCTTGGCTTTCAACTGAAATCTTCCCGTTATGAGCATCAATAATTTTACTTACAATTGCTAAACCCAATCCCGTTCCTTCTTGTCTGGTCGTAAAAAAGGGGTCAAATATTTTATGAATAACCGCATTTTTTATACCAATCCCGGTATCTCTTATCCCGACCTGGATACCTTCTGGCCTTTCGCCCCCATACGAACGTAAAAATAGAGTCAAATTCCCTCCACAAGGCATAGATTGAATTGCATTTAAGCAAAGATTTAAAAAAGCCTGCTGCAATTTTTCTGGATCACACATTAAATCATTTGCATCATAACTGTATTCTTTTCTAATATTAACTTTCTGCACATTTTTCTGTTTCATGTCTTCGATAACAAAAAAAAGCGTTTTATCCAATATCTCTGAAATTCTGCTGTTTTTTAAATTCAGCCTAAACGGACGTGCAAATACAAGTAATTCGGTTATTGTTTTGTTTAAATTTTTAGTACCGTGTATTATATTATTTACTAATTTTTTTCTTGGGTCAGAATCTTCGAAATCTCGCAAAAGCAAAGCGGAAAATCCTTCTATTCCATTGAGAGGATTTCTAATTTCATGGGCAATAGAGGCAGCCATTGCACCAACCGCAGCTAATTTATCAGCGTTTCTCAGTCGATTTTCCAGTTCCCTAATTTCAGACAGATCTCTAAATATTTCTACGGCTCCTATCGTTTTTTCATTTGCATCTTTAATCATTGACACACTGCTTTCAACCCATTTTGTAACTCCCTGATGTGTCACTATTTTTCGTTCCACATCTATATAATTCTTTTTCTTGGTAAGGGCTAATATCAATAATGAAGTACTTCCGTCACTGTTTTTGAAAATCTCTTCAACTCTTTTACCTATTAAATCAGACTTAACCAATTTAAAAATTTTCTCTGCTGCCTTATTGATAGTCGATATTTTTCCTTCCGTATTTACAGCGATAACACCACTATGAATACTGCATAAGAGATTGTTTAAATATTTTGTTAAACTATCAAGCTCTTGTACTTTATCCTTTAACCGTGCGTTTGCGAGCGCCATTTCCTTATCAATCTCTTTAACTCTTTTTTGAAGTTGCTTATAAGACTCTTCCAGACGCTGTGTGTACTGATTAAATACGTCAAAGGCCGCTGCAAGTTCTGTATCCCACTTCATTGACACGGTATTCAAAGATGTATTTTCTGTCATTTTATCTCATTTGTTCTGGTTTGTAGCTACTGGTTAATGTATTCTTCTTGTACCAGGATTTCCACCAATTTGCATCGTCTATATACCACTTTGCCGGTTCTATTAAATCTCCGGTCGGATATTGGTCAATAAAATGCTGGTACTCATTAATTGCCTGATCAAATTCTTTCATGTTTCTGTAACAATTTGCTATTTGATATTGTGCCCACATATATTGGTCTGATGAAACATCCGAAGGAGTAATTAATTTATACGTTTGTAATGCGTTATTGTATTCACATAATTTATAAAAGCATTCTGCAAGATCTAGTAATCTCCCGTTGCCAATCACCTTCGATAACCGACGGTTTAAATCTTCGCTTATATCTATCTCTTGCTTTTTATCTTTTGCGATACCTTGTTGGTCAACACGAGAAAGTATATCTTTTTTTGGAAGAATAAATGCCGTGCCATCGGCAGATTTCCTTATCGATGTCAATTTTTCATTACTTAAGGAAGCCGGGGTTTTTGTGTCGGTTTTCTCAATCAATTCTTTTTCTATTTTTTTATATTCATTCTCTAATTCGTTAAGCTTTTTTTTCTCCGCGCTGAGAATCGATGTTATCTCTTCTATGTTCTGCTCAGTTTCCAGCTTAGATAAGGGATCTACCGATTCCTGATTAAAGATAGTTCTAATCTCTTTTTCTAATTTAACCGGCCTTAGCAATACTCTTTCAATATCATTATTCACTTCTTGTTTTGTAAATACTTTCTTTGATTCTGATGTCGGAAAATTAACTATCTTAGCAGGGTCAATAAGATCGTTACCCGCAACAAAAGGCGTATATGATAATATAACTATAATGTATATAAATCTTTTTTTCTTTAACACAAAACTGCCTTTAGTCACATTAAAATTATCATTATGCGAACAATGTTTTCGTATTTTTAAGTTTTAGCAAGCATTATGCCACCACAATGATTTCATGTGCAGATCGATAAGTTTGAATGTTTTATAGACAGAGACAGGATGTCTTAAATAATAGAAACAGAAATATTTGAATGATTTTTACACTAGTTAGACAAGAAAGGATGATTGTTGCACAATTTGATTAGCCCTTTTGAAAAAGAATATTCTGAGGATATACTTAACCAATAAAAATTATGCACATTATTCAATTTTCAGTTGAAAATTCATACGTATGTTAGCTATAAAATACATGGTGTTGCCGGGTCTTTAATGTCCGCCGTGGAAATGACCAGGTTTTTATTTTGTTCAATCGGCAATCAGAAAATAGAAACGCGAAATCCTGAATCTCAGGCTGAAAGAAATTGACAAAAGGGGACAGATAACTATCTCTTGGGCAGGCCGTAATTATCTGGCGGAGTAACCGTTGGCGCCTGTTCACACCAGGCTACAGCAGCTTTTACTTTTGTTGCAATGCTCTGACTATCCTCGCCTCTGTTTGTCTTTGTTTCCACTAAATAAAGTTTATTGACAATTTTGGCAAGAAATTCTACCTCGTAATTTTTCGATATCACGGTATGGCCACGATACGTAATCCTGAAGCTAGACGTCTATTTAACCGGGATTGATGTTTTTACCTCTTGTAGCAATGTTTACGCTGGCATCATAACGGCTTCATTTAACATGGCAGTCAATGAATGTTTCACGATTATAAAATGAAGATTTGATTAATCACCAAAAAATGGTATAGTGTTGAGATTGTTGATTTTGAATTCTTTCTTTATTGTATTTCCGTGTAAACACTTCTTTTCTTGCAAGTTTTTTGTTATGAATGTTACCAGGAGTTTCATCAAATATCTGTTGTTGAAGAGTTTTGGCAAGGTCACTTTATTCCTTTTTTCTTTACTCATCCTTCTGTCCATGAATGCCTTTTCAGACACGAACCGGTTAAAGAGTTTTCCGGAGCAGGTCGCCATTGACGACATCGTTCATATTCCAACCGGTGAAAAGGTGCAATTTTTTCATTTACAAAATTTCCTGGATTGTGCCCGCATCATCTACGTCGGAGAAATCCATGCGAATAAGGCGTCACATCTGGTTCAATTAAAAATACTCAAGGCTTGCTATGAAAAATTTGGAAATACGATTACCGTTGGAATGGAGATCTTTACTCGACCCTATCAACCTTTTTTGGATCAATGGACTTCAGGAGAAATTGATGAGCAAAAATTTTTGGACGAGACTCGTTGGGACAAAGAGTGGGGGTTCGATTATCTCTTGTACAAAGACATTCTTGACTTTATTCGTGAAAAGAAAATCCCCCTTATCGCTTTAAATGCGCCAAAGGAATTAGTGCGTATGGTGAGTAAAAAAGGACTGAAGGATTTGAACGAAGATGAAAAAAAGCTGCTGCCTGAAATTGACACTTCCGACTTTTTTCATCGGGTCTATCTGGAGCGGGCAGTGCGCGAACACACAGACCGATCTGCAGATCTGGAAAAATATAATGACGTACAGTGTTTATGGGAAGAATACATGGCTCAGACGATTGTAAACTATCTGTCCTCATGGGAGGGGAAAGACAAAAAGATGCTCGTATTTGCCGGAAACGGCCATGTTATATATGATTTTGGTATTCCGGCGCGGGTGTTTCGGCGCAATTTCTTACCGTATTACACGATTTATCCGGCCGAATTTCAAGGGAACAAACCAACAATCGAGCAAAGTCTGTTTTTACAGGATATTCCCCTGGAACCAGCTGATTTTGTTTGGATTATTCCTCCTCACGCAACACAGGAAAAGAGGATCTATCTGGGGATTCAGATACAAAAAACCAGCGATAATAAATTGGTTATACAGGAAATAAGCCCGGAGAGTCCTGCGGAAAAGGCTGAATTGCGAAGAGGCGATGTCATTCTTTCGATCGACGGGAAAATAGTAAAAAGCGTTATGGAACTGGTTCATTACCTCCAGACGAAGCATTTTGGAGAAACCTGCACGATAGAACTTGAACGGGACGGACAGAACATTTCCCGTGAGGTTACCCTTTTTGAAACAAAAAAGGAACAATAAGAAATACTTTCATAAAATGTAATCAGGCTTTTTAAAGAGGTTCTTGACAAATACTTCACAGGTAACTCTTACCTATCGTTCCGCATATACTATGCAAACAAAGCTCTCATCGCAATATAATCCAAAAGAAATCGAAGACAAATGGTACCATCTTTGGGAGAAGGAGGGGTCTTTTCACAGCGTACCAGATTCATCGAAAGAACCCTACACTATCGTTATTCCTCCCCCTAACATAACCGGTGTCCTTCATATGGGACATGCCCTGAATAATATTATTCAGGATATTTTAATCCGCTGGCGACGTATGCAGGGATACAATGCACTCTGGATGCCTGGCACGGATCATGCCGGTATTGCCACCCAAAATGTAGTCGAACGGGAGCTGGGAGCCAAACGAATCAAGCGTGACCAGTTGGGGCGGGAACGTTTTGTGGAAGAGGTATGGAAATGGAAGACTAAATATGGTTCAACCATTATTCAACAATTGAAAAGACTTGGAAGTTCGTGCGATTGGGAACGCGAACGGTTTACTATGGACGAGGGGCTTTCTGCCGCCGTAAAAGAAACCTTTGTGCGGCTCTTTCAGCGTGGATTAATTTACAAAGGCACCTATATAATTAACTGGTGTCCCCGCTGCCGTACAGCACTAGCCGATGACGAGGTCGAGCACGAGGAACACGAAGGCCATTTGTGGCACATAAAATATTCGTTTAAGGATGCCCCGCATCTCTTTATGATTGTGGCGACGACGCGTCCGGAAACCATGCTGGGTGATGTCGCCGTAGCTGTTAACCCGAGGGATGACCGATATAAGGATATGATTGGAGAAACCCTCACCCTGCCCATTATCGGGCGGGAGCTGCCGATTATTGCCGATGATTTTGTCGACCCCTCCTTTGGAACGGGTGCTGTAAAGGTGACCCCGGCCCACGACCCGAACGACTTTGAAATGGGAAAACGGCACAACCTGACTCCCCTTGTAATCATGCATGAGAATGGCGTCATGAACGAACTTGCCGGGGATTACGAGGGAATGGACAGGTTTGAATGCAGGGACGCCCTGGTAGAAGAATTAAAGTTAAAGAAATTTATTGAGATGGTAACCCCTCACAAGCATTCCGTGGGACATTGTTATCGATGTCATTGCGTTATCGAACCCTACCTTTCTGAGCAGTGGTTTATCAGGATGCGCCCCCTTGCAGATGCTGCTATCAGAGCGAGCCAGGATAAATCCGTAACCTTCTTCCCTGAACGCTGGGAAAAGACATACCTCAGTTGGTTGGAAAATGTCCGTGATTGGTGTATTTCAAGACAGATCTGGTGGGGTCACCGTATTCCTGCCTGGTATTGCAACGATTGCAGAGAAGTTACCGTAGCAGATGATACCCCTGCGAGATGCTCAAAATGCAGCGGCACTTCCCTGAAACAGGACGAGGACGTACTTGATACATGGTTTAGCTCTGCCTTGTGGCCGTTTTCTACTATGGGTTGGCCAAAGGAAACACCGGAGTTGCGGTACTACTACCCCACATCAACCCTGGTTACAGACCGGGGAATCATCTATTTCTGGGTTGCACGAATGGTCATGATGGGACTCGAGTTAATGGGCAAAGTTCCCTTCTCAAAGGTCTATATCCACGGCACTATTCTTGATGAGCAGGGCCGAAAGATGAGTAAATCCCTGGGAAACGGCATTGACCCGCTCCTCATCATCGACCAATATGGTGCGGACGCCCTGCGGTTTTCGATTATTGTTCTCACGACTGAAGGTCAGGATATCAAACTTTCAGAGAGCAGGTTTGAAATGGGCCGTAACTTTACCAATAAATTGTGGAATGCGGCGCGTTTTGTCCTGATGAATCTGGAAGAAGAACATCCGCAGGAAATCCATCTTGAATCTACGGATTACCAGTTTGAAGACACATGGATCCTGAGCCGATTATCTGCTACAATTAAGATGTGTACGTTATATTTAGAGCAATTTAAATTCAATGACGCGGCCATGAAGGCTTATGATTTTACCTGGCATTCCTTTTGTGACTGGTACCTCGAAATCATTAAAACACGTCTGTATAACCCGGTAAGTCGCAGAGATAAAAAGGTGGTACAAACTGTACTTGCGAAGGTCTTTCATCAACTGCTCCAGGTACTCCATCCTTTTGTCCCTTTTATTACAGAGGAATTATGGCATCATCTAAAAAATACGGTTGTAACAAACAGAATCGATATCAAGGAAAATATGCAAAGCAAATGTCTTATGAACAGTTTCTGGCCGGGAGTAGACAAACATTATGAAAATCAAGCATCGGAAGAAATCATGATTATTCTGCAGGATATCATCCGGGCAATCCGGAACATCCGCAGTAATATGAATATCAAGGAAAAACAGCTGTTGAACGCTGTCATCTCAGTTTCCGGAGATGAAGAATGTGATCTAAACGAACATTCCGATCTGTTAAAACGGATGGCGAACCTTGGGCATTTAGAAATTGGCAGAGACCTTGCAAGACCTGTTAATTCCGCCTGTGAGGTGCTTGGAAAAATACAGGCGTTTGTCCCGCTTGCCGGTATTATTGATCCGGGAACGGAAAAGGAACGTCAGACAAAACATCTGAGACAACTCGAAGATTACTTAACGGTAGTTCGAGGCAAACTGGGAAACGAAAATTTTGTTGCACGAGCGCCTGCTCATGTGGTAGCGATGGAACAGAATCGGGAAAAGGAATTGTTAGAACAAATATCGAAAATAAAAATAATTTTGGACGACCTTGGATAAGAGACTATGAAAACACAACATTTAATTGTTTTAGTATCTTTTAGTATCATATATTTTATTCTAACTTCATCCACGTTCGCGGTGGAGTCAACACCTAAAACAATGACCAAAAGATGTCCGGCATGTAATAAATTATATCCGGAAGGAACAAAATTTTGTGGTGATGATGGAACGAAATTGTCAGAAATCTCCACAAAAATGATATGCCCGGAGTGCAGAAAAGAGGGCGCCGCGGGAGAAAAATTCTGCAAGGAGCACGGGAAAAAACTGATCCCATCCTCAGAGGTGTCTTCAATCAATGTTGATGATACCTTAAATCAGAAGAAAGAACTTGCTAAGAAATATTATAAAGAAGGCACCGATTATTGTGATGCTGAATCATACGACGCAGCTATTGAATCATACAAAAAAGCTGAAGAGGCTTATCCTGATTTTCCCGCACTTCATTACAACCTGGGGTGGCTTTACAGTAAACTGGGAAATGCAGAGCAAGCCATTCACCATTTACAAAAATATATTGTTCTTGCACCTGACGCCAGCGATATTACCGAGGTGCAGAGCTATATCGTCGTTCTTAAAAACGCAGTAAAAAACCGCAAGCAAGCTATGGACACCTTTAAAAACAGGGACGAGACTATGAAAAAGGCACTGACTGAACAAAAAGGAAAATATGGAAGTGTCACCGTGCCGGCGGGTGAATTTATTATGGGTACAGACGAAGCACGGGAAGATGCCTATCCCGAACATAGGGTCTATCTCGATGCATTTGAAATAGATCGTTATGAGATAACAAACGCACAGTATTGGGAATTCCTGGACTATATGAAAAAGACAAACGATCACAGTAAATGTTTTAAAGGAGAGCCAAGCGGGAAAAACCATACTCCCCGATTCTGGGATAACGAATACTATAATGTTCCTGATTATCCCATTGTACGAATTGATTGGTATGATGCCTATGCATATGCAGCTTGGGCAGGAAAACGGCTTCCTACAGAGGCGGAATGGGAAAAGGCTGCCCGTGGATTAGACGGAAGAAAATTTCCGTGGGGAAATGAATGGGACCCTTCCCGGTGCAATCTTAGCGGTGACCCGAAACCAGTAGGCAGTAATGAAGGCGGGAAGAGTGTTTACGGATGTTATGATATGGCGGGCAGTGTCCACGAGTGGTGTGCGGATTGGTATTCAAATACCTATTATACAGAAGCACCCTCCAGAAATCCCAAAGGCCCTGATAATGGCCTTCGGCGAGTGATACGGGGTGGGTCCCGGTTTTCTCAACCATTTCAGGTACGGACAAATACCAGAAAGTCAGAACAACCAGACTTATTCAACGTAGCATTAGGGTTTCGTTGTGCTATGGATGTAAAAATAAAATAATCTTCTAAATTTACTTTTATTTTTATATAATATGGAACATCCCGCAGGTTTTCCTTGTTTTATGAAACGATTCGGTGTTATAACATCTTTAATTTGTATTGTAGTCAAGTTAACATTTTTATTTTGAAGGGAGCGAATGCATGAGGCGTATTGGGTATTTTGTAAGCATTATTGGTTTGGCATTTGTATTAATGACTTCTTACACAACCAAGACAACGCTTGCCTCCGGTTGTTGCAGTACAAAGGAGGCGTCTGCCGCTGAAAAGTCAGATACAAAATGTGCGGTTTGCGGTAAAGCTGTTGATAAGGATAAAGGTGTAAAAGTTACTTGTGAAGGAAAGACGGTTACTCTTTGCTGCGATAGTTGTGCCGCTGCCTTCAAAAAGGATCCTTGTAAATATTGCGATGATGAGAAATGTGAAAGCCGGAAAGGGCACCATCACGAAGAAGGACACCACTAAAAGATTGTACTGTTCAACGTGTTAGCGAAAATAGATTAACAAAAAAGGCGTTCTGGTATCGGAAAGATGCAAGGACGCCTTTTTCGTAAGAATAATATCAAATCAATTCTTTTACTTTATCCTTCAACTCCTTTAGATTAGAAGATTTGACAACATAAGCATCGGCAGACCATGACATGAAATCGTCTTTGTAGCTGCTATATGCCGTGTTAATAATAATTGGGATATTTTTATGTTCACTTAATATCTTTCCTATTGCTTCAATCCCATTCATCTTAGGCATAGTTATATCCATGATAATCAAATCAGGATTATGTTCCTTTACTTTTTTTACTGCCTCCAAACCATCCTTAGCGGTAATAATATTATATCCTTCCCGTGACAGTTCCTGTTCATAAAGTAAGAGTTGATTTTTATCATCTTCTGCAATAAGAATTGTTTTCATTTTTCACCTCCTGAATATTTAAGCCTGTACATTTTTTATCGGTAAGGAGATAGAAACTGTCGTTCCTTCCTTTAATTCACTTTTTATTTTTATAAAACCATTATGATCATCAATAATTTTTTGTGATACAGCCAATCCAACGCCAGTTCCATCTATTTTTGTAGTAAAAAACGGGACAAAGAGGTTTTGCATAACCTTCGGAGACATTCCTTCACCCGTATCGATAATGTCAATTTTTATAGATTCATTTTCCGCATTTGTCTCTATAGTCAATGTTCCACCCTGAGGCATGGATTCGGCAGCATTTTTCATCAGATTTATAAATACCTGCTTCATTTGCATTTGATCAACGATAATTTTAGGTATCTCCGGATTAAATTTTTCTACCAGTTGAATATGAACACTTTTAAAATACGGTCTCATCAAGGAACATGTACTTTCTAGCAATTCATTTATTTGGGTCAAGGTCATGACCGTTTCAACAGGTTTGCTAAAATCCATAATATTTGCAAGAATATTTTCCAGACGGTTAACTTCTTCTACAATAATCTCAGCATTACATTTAACCCTTTTGTGATCGGCATACTCCTGTAATAAAATTCGGGCAAATCCGCCTATTGTCACAAGCGGATTCCGTATCTCATGCGCAATATATGCCGCCATGTTTCCTATAACTGCAAGCCTTTCAGAACGGACTAGCCTTTCCCTGGTTTCTCTGAGCTGTCGATTCTTTTCCCCCAATTTTCTATATGCCTCTGCATTCGCAATTGCCAATGCCGCCCGATTTGCAAAAATGCTCAATAGCTCAACCTGTTCCGTGGTTATCGGTTTACGGTTGTAAATATTATCTGCACAAATCACCCCAATCGCTTCGTCTTTAACTACAAGAGGCACACAAACGAATTCGTTGGCATCTACGATGTTTACAAATTTTTTATCGATGTCTGGATTACTGAAGGCATTCTTTTCCAGAATCACCTTTTTTAATTTTATACATGAAACAACGATTTCCTTTTCATCTGTCAAAGAAAATGCCATTAATCGCGTAATCATGTTTAACGGAGTATCATTGCGGTAGGATTCCTCCGACGCTTTAATAAGGTCTTCCAGGTTCTTGTATTTATCTGTTATTTCAGCCCATATCTTATTTGCCTCTTCTAAACTGGAAGGACCAACGGCCATTTTGCCGTAGATGATATTCCGTTCCTTTTCTACCAGAAAGAGCCTTGCACGATTAAATCCTAATGCAGGCCCGGCAGTAACACAGGTCAGTATCAAATGAAGCAGACGATCAATTTGCAGCGTCCCCTGCATCAACTCTGCAAGTTTTCGTAATAAAGCAAGCCTGTGAATCTTCTCTTCCTGCTGGGTAACATCTAAGGAAAGCTTAAATAAATGAGTAATGTTATTCCTCTCGTCCCTGACCGGCGTTGTAATGTTTCTAATATATTTTCTTCCTCCTTTCTCGGTAACAAGATTGATTTCACAACACATTTTTTTTCCCGTAGTAAGCGCTTGAAAGACGGAACAATGCTGAGAATCCTGACATTCACATTTATATACCTCATGACACTTTCGACCCACAGGATTATAGTGCAAATTCAGCATGCCGGGAAGCGTCTTGTTAACCCAAATAATAGCGAGATCTTTATCAAGTACGGCCAATCCGGCATCAAGCGCATCCGCAAGATTATTAATAGCATCATCCACTTTATCTTTGAAGGTATACGATATCACGACTACTAACTCCTCATACTACGACAGATCTTTATTCTCTTAAGTTTCCAGAGCGAGAAAACGATTAAAATTTTCGCAACAATTTATCTTTTTAGAACCCGTTATATGAATAATGTTGTTTTGTAGGGGCAAGCTTGAAACCTGCCCCTACTACATTTAATATCCAGTTTTTATTGGAAATTTTCAAAAAAACAAATTGTTACAATTTTTCATTATTTCCTAATCAAGGATGGTTATTGAATTTCGTCAATACCGGTCAGGAACCCGGAACAGGCTATTCTCCCCTTACAATCTTTTTGTAAAGTGCCAAGTATTCTCGTGCGCTTTTTTCCAATGACCAATCCTGTGACATTCCGTTTTTCATAAGATTTGTCCACTGAGTCTTGTTTTTAAACAAATCCACAGCCCGTACAATCGTGGCAAATAACAGATCCGAGTTGTATTCCTTAAAGATAAATCCATTCGCTTTCCCTTCACTCACCGGCTTTAAACGGGCATCTGTAATGGTATCAGCAAGCCCTCCCGTGCCTCGTACAATCGGGACAGTCCCATATCTCAAGCTATACAGTTGATTTAACCCACAAGGTTCATAGCGTGACGGCATTAAAAACATATCCGCTCCCGCCTCAATTTCATGCGATGAGCGCTCATCAAAGCTCAATTGCACCGCTACTTTATTCGAATACGTCTTTGAATAATTGTAAAAAACTTCATGATACCACGGATCGCCAGTCCCTAGCAAAACAAATTGAAGATGCATTTTCATTAATTCCTGAAACTTATCTACAACCAAATCCAGCCCTTTTTGGTCTGTCAGTCGTGTTATCATTCCGATCAAGGGACAATCTCGTTCCGGTAGTTTGTATTTTTTTTGTAGCGCCCTTTTACAAAGTTGTTTCCCTTGCAGCTTTTTTAATCCATAATTTGCAATAATGAATTTGTCTGTCTCCGGATTCCACATGGAATAATCGACTCCATTAATAATTCCGTAGAGATCTTTTGCTCGTTCTCTCAGCACTCCATCAAGACCTACCCCATATTCAGGTGTTTGGATCTCTCCAGCATATGTTTTGCTCACGGTTGTAATCAGGTCACTAAAGACAATACCGCCTTTCAGGAAACTTAATTTTCCGTAAAATTCTAATTGCTTAGAGTTAAAAAGTCCCCAATTCAACCCTGTCAAATTCATATCCCAGTGCCAAAATAACCCCTGGTATGCAAGATTGTGAATAGTTATAACAGATTTCGTTTTTTTTAAAAGTGCTCTTTCAGCATACTTCGTTTTTAAATAAACTGGAACAAGTCCTGTCTGCCAGTCGTTACAATGCACGATATCCGGAAGGATCTTGAGCTTTTCAACAACTTCCAGAGCGCCCAGAGCGAAAAAAATAAACCGTTCACTATTATCCTCAAAATCCTTTGTTGTTCCTGGATAAGTGTAGAATCCCTCTCTGCCATAATATTGTTCATTATCTAAAAAATAAACAGCCACCTGCGTATCTGGTAAAAAACCCTTGTATACATATCCGGTTTTAATCTTATCACCAATTTTTACTTTAAACTGGATATTAGTCTTTACTAAAGAATATGCACTTTCTTTTACTTTCCGGTAGAAGGGCATAATTACGATAATTTCTACCCCTAATTTTTGCAAGTTCTTTGGAATGGTTAAGGCCATATCCGCCAGACCACCGGTTTTTGCAAATGGCGCAACTTCAGATGATAAATAAACAACGTTCATGGTCGTATTGCAGTTGTTTTCTTCTCAATATCAACTTCTCTGAGAAATTTCGCAGCGTTCTCGGGCAAAACCGTATTGATATAAAAACCACTTCCCCATTCGAAACCAGCCACCCGTGTTAAACGCGGGATAATCTCAATATGCCAGTGATAATGTTCTATTTCGCCAAAGGAAAATGGAGTGGTATGAATAATATAATTGTAGGGAGGAAACTCCAGTGAGGCTTCAAGCTTGAGAAGCACCGTACGTAATACATGCGCCAATTCCTCAATTTCAAGCTTTTGTAAATTCTCAAAATGAGAGGCATGAACCTTCGACAGAATCCACACCTCAAAGGGAAAGCGGGAGGCATATGGAGTAAACGCGACAAAAATCTTCCCCTCATATACGATTCGTGTCCCGGTAGACAGCTCTTGCTGAACCATATCACAAAAGAGACAACGGCCACGGTATTTGTAAAATTCTTCGCATCCGTTCATTTCATGCAAAACTGATATCGGGACAATAGGGGTAACAATTAATTGCGAATGAGAGTGTTCAAGGGTTGCTCCTGCGGCTGTTCCAACATTTTTGAAAAGTAAGCCGTAGATAAATCTACGATCTTTTTTTAAATCAACAAGCCGGTCTCTGTATGTCCACAATATTTCCTCAACTTGTTTGTTCTCCAGCTCTGTCAATGAAGCAATATGTCTTGGACTTTCGATAATTACCTCATGCGCTCCAATACCATGCATTGAATCATAGATGCCTTCACCATGCTTGTTTAAAGTACCTTCTATTCTTAATGCAGGAAATTTGTTCGGCACAACCCTTACACTCCATCCTTTTGTATTTGCTTGAGTACCCTTCTCCCTATACGCCATTATCTCAGATGGGGTTTTGTCCTCATTGCCTTCACAAAAAGGGCAAAATCCCCCTTTTATAAGCTGTGGTTCCGGTTTAAAATCTGTCGGTCTCACAGCCCTTTCTGTAGCAATAATTACCCAACGACCTGAAATAGGGTCTTTTCTTAGTTCCGGCATATTTTATCATCCTCCACTGTCACGCTGAAATAATCCCTATCATCATAATTACAATTTTTATTTCTAATTTAAAACCTATTGGTTTGTCTATCAAAAAATATTATATCTGCCAGTATCCAACCATTCAAAAGAATTACTTATCACTACCGTCCGGTTTGACATGCAAAAATCTTTTTAGGCAATCATATTGTTCTATATCCGTTTTCGAAAGTAAAATACTTGCCAGTCAGATTGTCCTTTATAGTATGACTTGATATTGATGCCACCATAGTGCAATATTGATTATTGAGATTTAATATTTTGAGGATTTGTTTTCAAGGATTCGTTTGGATGGACAATCCGTTTCCAGTATTCATCAAATTGAAACTTCGGACTATGTTCATTATCATGGCATACCAGGCAAGTTGCTTCATTCACTGAGCCATAAACGTCATTTACATTTTCTATGTGTTTATTCCCAGCGCCATGGCAACTTTCGCATCCCACATTAACCAGGCCCTGATTTTTTGCATCATTGAAAAATCCCGAGATATACCCATATCCGGTTGTATGACACTTAATACACTCAGGATCGTATTGATTTCCAGTGCCCAACAAGGTGTTGTAAGTCGCGCCATGTGCCGTTTTACACCAATGATCGTATATTATTTTATGACACACGTTACAAGCCAAGCCACCTGCATATGATAACCCCTTTCGAAGAGGCGCTTGTGGTGTTTTACTTAATAAATCTTCCTCTTTTAACATGTGTTGGTAATCCTGTATTAGTAAGACCATTTCCTGTGACTCCTTATAAGAATGGTCCAAAGGAACAACATCGACCGATTTTCTTTCCAGCGTTTTATTGTTTACTACGTACTTAGCTATTCCGATAAACTTTCCACCTATTCCAGGAGAAACAACCGGAGTGTTTTGAATATAAGTTATTGCTTCACTTGGCTCATCTATATTGTGACCAGTTATAATTAAACCTATTTCTGGGAAATATTTTGCAATTTTCTTCGATTCCTCTAATGGAGCATGAGAGAGTAACACGATGAGATTTACCTTATTTCTCAATTTTTTAACAAAGGGCTTTAGGGCCTTTACTGGTTCAGAGATGGTTATATTTTCACTCACATTAGGATCAAGAAACGTCTTCGAAAGGATGCCTAAAAAGGCAATTTTTACAGGAAAATCGAGATCGAAACACTCCTTTACAACAAATTGATTGATTCTTACTGGAAATGGAGCATCAATGCTCACATTGGTGGAAAGGAAATCTATGCCTTGCGACTGAGATAGAAAGCCAAGTATCTGTGGGCTAATTTCAATATCCTTTTCACCAAGATTGTGTAATAGATAACCCATAAAACCCATTGCGCGGCAGAGGATCTCCATTTTCATCTCATCTTGCCTGCCGCAACCTTTCGGAAGATCGCCAAGACTTACTGAGAACACTTGATTTTTCTGTTTTCTAAAGAAATCAATAAAAGAGTACCTCCTGGAAATACCCCCAAGTTGTCCTTCATAACAACCACATGGTTGCAGATTACCCAACTCTTCACCGGAAAATATTATCGAAATCTCCTTTGAAAAAGCATAAGTCTTGCCAGAAGAAAAAACCAAAAAAAGGAACACATATACCAGCAATCTCTTCATAAAACCGATCTCTATTTATCCTTTTATTTCGCCGTTTATCGGAATATGAATAATCGGTTGAAGGGTACTATTTGTATAAATCTTTAAGCTGCCGGTAATTTTCCCAACTGTCGAATCATTCCCTAACGTTACATTTATTTTTTTACTGGTAGGATTTAATTCAGACATTGTATAATTAATCATATTCGGAAACACTTCGATCTTTTCTATTTTTACTTCTTTATTCACGAAATTAAGAATAACCGTCTTATTTACATTCTGATCTTTTGTTACCTTGCCAAAAGATACTATTTCAGGGTAAATAGTAATATCCCCAATAACCTCGCCGGAAAAAGGTATGTCTAATCTTTCTTGTTTACTACTACTTGTATAAACGAAAATAATTCCATTAAATTTTCCAATATAATCGTAGTTGGAAACAGTAACCTGGTAATGAAACAAATCATTTACATTTTTTTTATCTTCTTTTATTGAAATATAAGGATTAGGTGATTCTACTTTTTTAATTTCAATTTTTAATTCGGGTATTGTCTTTATTTCAATATTTCTGGTGCAGGAATCACCTTTCCGTATAATACCAAAATTAATCTGTTTGGGATTAATGCTAACTTCTTCTATGATTTCTCCTGTAATCGTGAGTTTAACTGCTGAGCATTTTGGATCATTTGAATTTACCACAACTGATTTTGACACCTTTCCTACATACCGACCGGGATTAAATTTAACCTTTACCTCACCTGTTTCATTTTTTTGCAGATGATTTTTTGATACCAAGGCGGCAGTACATCCACATGATGATTTGACATTATTTATGATCAATTCACCAGACCCTTGATTTTTAAATTTAAACCCGTATTCCACAATCTCGCCGATATATATTTTACCAAAATTAAAGACTTCCTCTTCGAATACTATTTTTGATTTATCCGACATTTTTTCAATACTAGCGTTCTCATCCACAACACTATCAACTGCAAAGACACCGGAACCTAAAAGTGAAATTAATATTCCTTGAATTATAACTAGCAGCATAGCAATTAATTTCAACATACTAAGATCTCCTCGCTAACAATAATTATTTAAAAAATGAACATGTTTTATTACCCATAGTAGTTTAATCTTTTCATCAAATAAAATCAATGTTGATAATCTATAAAAACACAAAGAGCTGGGCAGTGGTGAATGACCCACATAACCCAGCTCTTCGTTATAGCTCAAGTTTCTGACTTTTCGTCCCCTTCAGCAAACCCGGGGACTTCTCTCAGATATTATCTTGAATGATACCCAGGATAGAAATCAGGACCCTGGATGTTGTCCCACTGCGCCCCAATATCTG